>Ga0214921_10005177_pt1 | contig 18579 bp, 16 predicted proteins | sample LL1505_MetaG_FD_177992 | JGI IMG/M metagenome (GOLD analysis project Ga0214921, IMG submission 177992) | Freshwater microbial communities from Lake Lanier, Atlanta, Georgia, United States - LL-1505 | ecosystem: Environmental > Aquatic > Freshwater > Lake | place: USA: Georgia | collected... | reverse complement strand
CAACCCGTGCCATCGCCAGTCAGCCAGGGACCTGCTTTCTGCGATTAGATAAGGACGTTGGCCCGGACGGGGACACCACGGAGCCCTTTAAGCTTGGGGTGCCGCGCGTCCAGCGAAAAGGCCGAGATGTTGCCCTCTTGACCACCGGCGGAATTCTTTCCGAAGTCATCAAGGCTGCCGACCAGTTACAGATCGACGGAATAAGTGCGAGCGTATACTCGATGCACACCATCAAACCGCTTGATCCCAGGACGATCGTTGCTGCGGCCCGAACGCATCAGCTGGTCGTGACGATCGAGGAGCATACCATTCACGGTGGACTGGGCGGTCTCGTCCTAGAAACGCTTGCTGACGAGGGCGCCTTGCCGAAGCGGTTTTTGCGAATTGGGCTGGATGGTTGTTTTTCCAGCGTGGTTGGCTCCCAAGCCTACCTTCGCAATACTTTCCATATGGACGCAGGCAGTATCGCGCGACGCACGCGCGATCAGCTGGCGGCCAAACCGTGATGAAAATTTGATTTGCAGGAGGTGGTGCGTATTCCGCGGCTGAATCCAGACTTGAGCTATAATTCGAAAATCGACTGTCTCCGAGCCCCACAATGCGAGCAGGGTGACTAGGGGCTCTAACCACATGCAAGCTAGTTATTTGCGGCAAACTAAGTTCAACGCCGAAAGGTAAAAAACGCCTTTTCTTGCTTAATTGTCATAAAGTGACGAATATTACTATTCATGATGTTTTGGAATAGATTCTCACGGGTAATCGTCCTTCAACTGCTCTATTCAGCGGTTTTGGCGTTATCCCTCTTTGCGGCCTTTCAGTTGAGGTTCGACTTTTACCCGGCCCCCTACATGGATCGGTTTAAGTTAGGATTAGTAATTAGCTTGGGGTTAACCCTCCCCCTCCTTTGGATCTTTGGGCAGTTCCGATCTCTTCTTTCTTATTTCGGGTTGCCCGATGCGCAAAAAATTGTTGTTGCTACTTCTTTGGCTAATGCGGGTTTACTCGCCGCCAACTATCTCAATCTGGGGCTTCTTACTCCGCCCCGTGGGGTAGTGGTGATCAACTTTGTTTTTGCCACGGTTGGACTGATCGGGGCGCGACTCTGCATCCGAATTTTGCGGGAACGATTCCAAGAAAAAATTCCCCTAGGCAGAGCCAAAAAACGGCTGGCGGTCTATGGGGCGGGTTCGGCAGGGGCAGCCTTGGTAGAGGAGCTGATGGCTCGGCCTAATCTGGGAATGAAGGTTTGTGCACTCTTTGATGACGACAAGCGAAAGACTCAAACCAGAATCCACGGGGTGCCAATTTTGGGCGACTTAGCTAGTCTACGGAAAGGGGCAGCTGAGTTAAATCTTGATGAGGTGATTCTTGCCATGCCCACGGCCGACCCTATCCGGACCCGAGCCGTAGTGGCCCAGTGCCGGCGATTGAATATTCTTGTCCGAACGATTCCTACCTTGCATCACGTGGTGAACGGGCATCTACATCTGGATCGAATCAAACCGGTGGAGTTTGAGGATCTGCTCCGCCGGGAATCGGTAGAAATGGAAGCACCGGCAAGCCAGAAGTGGATTCAAGGCAAAAAAATTCTCGTGACCGGGGCGGGAGGAACCATAGGAGCGGAGTTAGCACGGCAAATCTGGGCGTGTCATCCGCGACTTCTCATCTTGATCGAGAGAAACGAGCCATCTCTCTTCGCAATCGAGCAGGAGCTCAAGGAGGACGGCGCTGGGAGTGAGGTGATGCCGATGGTGGCGGATGTGGGGGATATGGATCGCATCCAAACGATCCTCGAGCAACAAAAACCGGGAATGATCTTCCATGCCGCGGCCCACAAGCACGTTCCCCTAATGGAGCAGCAGGTGGGGGAGGCGGTCGCCAACAATAGCCTGAAAACGATCCTTTTGGCGGAGGCAGCGGTCCGCCACGGCGTAAAGGATTTTGTCATGATTTCAACCGATAAGGCAATTAATCCGACCAATGTGATGGGGGCCAGTAAACGAATGGCGGAGATTGGGCTCCAGATCATCCAAAAAGAGCATCCTTCTATGAGGATCAGTTCCGTTCGCTTTGGGAATGTGTTGGGGTCGTCAGGAAGTGTAATCCCGACATTCCGTCGACAGATCGCCGCTGGGGGACCCGTGACGGTGACTCACCCTGAGGTGACCCGATACTTTATGAGCGTGGCGGAGGCGGTGGGGTTAGTGCTAACGGCCGGAAGGTTGGGCAAGGGAGGAGAGATCTTTGTGCTGGATATGGGGCAACCGGTAAAGATCGAGGAAATGGCGAGGCAGTTGATCGAGTTGAGTGGATTTGAGCCAGGCCGGGAGATTGAGATTCGCTACACGGGGTTAAGGCCTGGAGAAAAGTTGTATGAGGAGCTAAGTCACAACGAGGAGGTGACGGATAAAACCGAACATCCCAAGATCTGGAGATTAAAGTCCCAATCGTGCAATGTTCCGCACAAAGATGGGATCGAAGCAGCGATCCACGGAATTATTGAGGAGTCGGCCAAAGGAAACACCTCGCGGGCCAAGCAGAAGATCAAAGAGTTGATTCCCGAGTACACGCCTTGGTTTGGTTAAAACCTAAAGTGGCTTGCCCAAGCCAATAAAGATTAAGCTTCGGATAAAGATAAAAAAAGTGTCGGTGGGCAGCAGGTTTTTAATTTCAGCAAACGCCAGTTTTTTTTAAGCCGGAACCTAAACATAAACGAAAAAAAATCAGATAGTCGTTTGACGAAGAGAATAGCGGATCTCATCTGGCCGTTGGGTGTGGGGATGTTGACGGGTTGGGTCACCCTGTATTTGTTTCTGGTTTACGTGTTGACGCATGGAGGGAAAATACAGGGGTGGCAGTCAGTCGTGTGGGTCCTCGGAACGCTAGGGGGAACAATCGCGGCAGTCGGTGGCCGGTGGTCGGTGGCCGGAATAATTTATCAATTGCGAATCTCGCTGACTTTAACAGTCGTCGGCTTGGTGCTGCCAGTTCTGTTCAGCTGGATTCTGGGTCACTTTACCGACTTTAGTTGGGATGGAATGACGAGCCGGGGAATCACTGTGCGAAATCTAATGAAGGGTGATCCAGCGCTCAATGCATACCCCTTCGGACATGTGCTAGCCGGTTTCTTGGCTCACATCACTGGTTCTTGGCAAGGAGGTAAGGGAATCAACCTTACCCTAATCTGGGTCTGCTTCTGTTTCGTTTTTTCGACGCTCCAAATCTTGAGCTTCTCAGACTGGAAGCTGTGGTTTTTGTCTATTGTCACAGCCCTGAATCCGGTCGCGGTCTACCAGATCTCCTGCTTCCAGATCGATGGGCACGTGGCCTCACTAATTACCTGCATGCTTTTTTCAATGTTGAGAATTCTGGCCTCCGGACCCATCGGGTTGGACGCAGTGCTGGCTTTGGTGGCGGGTTTCACTGCTTCAGCCGCCAGCAAGACCTCCGGCGTGTTCTATGCCATTATCATCGATGGGATCTTTCTTTTATTTCTTGCAGGGGTAAGTCGAAGTTGGAAGCGGGTATTGCTGCTTTTTGTGGTGGCTATCGCGGTAAGCTGGCCTCTTGGTGTCTATATCCGTTCTATCGGCCAGTACGCCCCCTTGAACATGGATTATCTAAAGGTGGCAACAGGAACAGGAGCTGGGTATGGCTTTTCTGGTGGAGCGAGCGAACTGGCAGCGATACAGAAAATGGACCGAATTCAGCAGTTTGTTTGTAGTAGCTTTTCACAAACTGAAATATCGGCAATAGATGTACATCTGAAGTTTCCTTTCGAGATTGGTCGCAGGGAACTACGGGTGTTTGAGGAGCTGACGCCAGATGCCCGCGCCGGAGGCTTCGGACCCTGGTATGGAACGGCCATTCTGTTTGCTGGCTTGGGATGTCTTCTCCTTGTCTTTACCGGTCAGCCAACTTACTGGCCTGGGTGGTTCCTCTGTCTGGCCACAGCGGCTTCTTCTTTCGGATCTCAGGTCTGGTGGGCGAGGTGGACGCCACAGAATTGGTTGTTGTTGATTGCAATGTTGATGACGGTTCTGGCGGCTGATTTCAGGATTTTAAGTGTCGAGGGGTTAGTGGGTGCGGGAATAAAGTGCCTAAGGGGGCTCGCCTGTCTTGCAACCGGGATTAACGTGTTCTTGGTAACACTGTATTATTTTGTGGGGATGGGAAGACAGGAAAAAATTCTTAACCGTCAGATTGAGTTGGCAGCCAATTTAAAAACGAAGGTATCAATTTACATTCCCGTAATCACGGAAGGCCATAATTCTGGAAAATCCTTCCAGTCTTCAAAATGGTGGTTTCTCGAAAGAGGCGTTCCCATTGAAGAGACTCAGCAAGAGCCTCCCCGCCCCCGGATGAAAATCAACAAAACCGAGACACGCTTCCCCCTGCCCCAAGGCTGGCGCTTGAGTCTGAAGAATCCCGAGGATGAGGCGTTGCTTCGTAAGAAAGGGTTGATTGAAGATTGATTCGCTGGTCCGGAGATGGCTTGGTGAGAAGTGGCTGTGAAATTTAAAGCGATAAGAGGAAAGTTGGGCCGGGGTATCCGAAAGACGGGCAAGGCTCTAGGTTTGCCAACGTACGGACCGATAAGCGTACACCATGGAAAGCCAGAGGGCGCAAAGCAAATCGATTCGGAAAGGACGAAAAAGGCCCAGCCCTCCGCGCCGATGTTGCCCAAAATGCATCCACTGCTCGCAACCAACCCGATATCTTATCGCAGCACATGGGCACAAAGGTTCAATGGGTTAAAGGTATTTGGGCCGACAATAAGCGTAGTAGATGAAAGTGGAAAACTACTGGCGGGTGTCTCGGTCGAATGGGGTAGAAGGGCGGAGGACAACTGGACCTTTAGGAGATTGTCACTACCCAAGGCTAAAGCCGTTAGAGGGCAAACTCTGATTTTAGCGAGCACGGGAGGAGACACCTATTTTCATTGGATGACTGATGTGCTTCCCCGGGTCGGCTTGGCGAGGCGGGCAGGATACGATCCGGCATCCTTTGACTGGGTTTTGGTGAATGGTCTAATTCATCCCTTCCAACGGGAGGGCCTCGCCCAACTTAAAATTCCCGCAAACCGCTGTTTGGCATTTCATAAAAAAGAGTTGGTATATGAAATTGAAGAAGCAGTACTGCCAAGTCTGCCAGCAGTTCCAGGGGTAGTCCCGCCAGAAACCGTCGATTTTCTGCGAAATGCCTTTCCTTCAGCCAAAAACTCGACAGGTCGGAAGCTCTTTATAGGTCGTGGTATGGCCGAGCACCGATCATTGATTCATGAGAAGGAGATTGCGGCGCAATTGCAAAAGAGGGGATTTGATTCCGTTGACTGTGGAAAACTATCCGTGCAAAAACAAGCAGAGGTCTTTAGTTCGGCTGATGTGGTGGTGGGAGCGCATGGCGCGGCATTGACCAATCTGGTGTTTTGTCGTCCAGGGACCAGGGTGGTGGAGCTTTTCAGTCCTGCCTATGTTAATCCCTGCTACCGAGATCTGTGTGTCGCAGCGGAATTAAGACATGCGACAGTAATTGGTGATGGGAAGGATTGGGAGCTATCAACGGTTCATGACGAGCCGTCCACCGCAATCACGGCTAGCTGGGAGCTTGTAGAAAAAGCCCTTGCTGAATTTATTTCGTAGTTAAATATTTAGACAGCGCCCCGCTTGGCAAAAACTATTCAGTCGGCAGTTTATTACGTTTTGCTAGTCGCCATTTGGTTAGGTGGAAAAACCAGCGCCGCTGTGCTACGGGCTTGATCGGGGTAGTGAAGATCTTTTCCATGAAGTTCAGGAGCCTGTCCTCAGAAAAAACGTCAGCTGGTGTATTGTTTCGGAAAGGCGGAGCCTCCAGATATTTCCTGAATAACTTCTCGTCTGAATCCACCGTGCATACGTAATCCGCCAAGTCAGACAGAGATTTGAAATCGTAAGCGTTAATGAAAGCTTCCGGATTGAAGTGTTCCACTGCCCGTCGGTCACCCCAGAAAATCGGCACAGTGTTTACCGCCAAGGGATCGTACATCTTTTCCGTCGTCCAGCCTTCGAGCTCCTTGTTTTCAAAGGCGATGGTGAACTTGTACGGTCGGAGTGCTTCCAGCTTTGGATCATGACCGCCGGGAACTTTCCAGCCTGTGTTGTTGCCGGCTCGGCCAATGGAATCGACCTTTTTCCTCCTGTTGAGTTCGTCAAAGAAGTTCATCCGGTGTCGAACCGAGCGATCCACATAGGCCGAGAGCAAGGCGCAAAAGCGTGTTTTTTCGGCGTAAATCCTGTTCAAGTCTGGATTTTTCCGGATCAGCGGTTCTGGGGACCGGTTGCAGGCGTAGATGGGGAGGTAGTAATGGCGCGGGTCTTTTCCGAGAAACGGGAGGACGGCGTAATCACACTCTTTCCAGTTAGGTCGGTAGACCTCATGATGTGTCCAAATCTTTATGCAGTTGTAGAGACGGTGCCTTTGTCCAGTAAGGGCGTAGATCAGGAACTCCGGTCGGTCTTCGCGATGGAGGCGGTACTTTCGAGAAAGGATCTTGACGAAAAAGTCCTCAAGATGGATGGGGCAGTCAGAAAAGTTAATGGAGAGGACAGGAAGTTGGCTCATAGAATCTTCCCGCTCCGAAACTTTTCCAGCCTCGTTTCCCATTCCGAAAGGGGCCGATCGGACAGCAGCCAGTCTGAAAGGGCTTGTTGTTGGCGGCATTCCAGTTCGGCCCGTTGCGGGTTCGCTTCGAGAATTTGGAGAAGAGAGAGCATGGAGTTCCAGTCTGGGGGGGTCAGGCCTGGCATCAAAAGAGATCGGTTATTGGGCATAGAGCTAGAATTAGCCAAGCCGAGACAACCAGCCGCGACGGCTTCGTTGAGGGAGTTGCCCCAAAGGCGTTTGGAGATCATTTGGACAAAGTAACGACAACTGTGGAGGAGATTGAGACGGACGGGCGGAGTGCCGATGTTTTCCGCCACCGGAGCGATTTTTTCCAAGCGAGTTCTGATTTCACTAGGGATCGCGCGGGCTGTGTTGACCTCGAGGAGAATTCCCGAGCGTGCCCGCCAAGGTTTGGCCCCAAGAAGGGAGTGGGTCCGCGAATCCTGAAGGATATAAGGAAATTCGAGAACGTGGTTCCGAAGTCTCGGCCGCACACGCCAACGGCGCGAACTGCCGTTCAGGTAAAGGTGGTAGCCGTTGGCGGGTTTTCGGAAAGATTGTTTGAAAGATGGGCTTCCAGTTTCTCCGATCCAGTAGGACCAGAGCACGTCCGGGAATCTACGAAGCAGTCGCTCTGGGAGGCAGAGATCCTGAATGATGGCGGCATCGTAGCGGCCCCAGTCAATGGCTTCCGCATCAACGGCCAACTCTCCTTGGGAGGGGGAGGAGACAGGTTCGCCAGGCGGCCGGTAGTTGCGAAAGTCCTCGTGAATCTTGGCACTCGTCGCCTGGTCGGGATCCCCGGCGTAAAACTCCCGCCAGATCTGACATTCGGGATCCCTAGGCAGACGGATGATGAAAAAATCTGTTTGATGGCGGCTGAAAAGGCTCAAAGGGCCGAAAGTCTTCAGCGTGGAGAGGGTCAGGCTCTTCAAGTCGGCACTCGATCCAGGGCGGGCATAGATATGGGCACAGTATTCTGATTTCACTACTGCCACCCTTCTTCTGTATAAAGAATGATCTGTAGAATGAGGAATTTTTGGGAAACCGCAAATTTCGATCGTATCCAATCCGGCACGCGGAAGCAGGGCCAGCGTCGGCTCTATCCATGCTGGGAGGGGAATCTTCAAGGAAGATGGATTCAAGCAGAGGAGTGGACGATTTCCAGAGAAAGGTGGGCTCTTTGAATTTGACCAGGTTTCTTAAGGCAGGGTTGTACCCCCTCCTCCCATCCCTGAATAAAGCCTGGCATCAAAAGCGCAGGAAGGGGTTAGCCTACCGATATTTCTCCGAAGGTGTTTTGGAGTGCCAGCAGGAGCAGGATCGGCTGTTTTGGTCTCACTTTCTAAAACCTGGAAAAGCTGGAAGATTCTTGGAAGTTGGCGGGGATGGGGTTGTAGGAAGTCAAACTTTAGGGCTGGAATTAAAGCACGGATGGAAGGGAGCAATCTTTCAACCTCAGGAGATACCGCGATGTCGGGCAAAGCAGGCGCGTAAGTGCCCGGTGCTAGGATCAGAAGACGGTTTTCCTTACGATGCAGTGCTCGACCTTCTGGCAATCTATCGACCGAGCGAATTCCCTGAGGTCTGGCAAGGGCTCTCCGATGGGCGATTGAAGGCCCGCTGGGTTGTTGTGGGGAACCGTGAGGCAGACCCGAATTGGTGTAGATTACTTGGGGAGATGGGTTTTTCTATGAAGTTATTTATGCAAAACACTGAGTATTATAAACATAACTAAATATATCCCATTAGGGATAACAATTGCGATCGTATATCACTTTTGTGATAATATTGAAAATGGCCGTTGTTCTTCCAAAAAACACCATCTTCCTGCACGTTCCGAAAACAGGGGGGGAGTGGATTCAGGCCTATTTGCAAAAACAGAACCTAATTGTTTATCGACTTGTCGGGCATGCCGACGCACGGACAGCAGCTTTCTATTTCGATCGTTTATATCGACGCAGCCTCAGTGGTATTTTGAAGGAAATCGCGTGGCGGTTGCGCTTCCCGAAGCGTCAAGCTCCGAGCGAGGCCCCTTTCTTATTCAGTTTTGTCCGACACCCACTACGTTGGTATGAAAGTATGTTTAAGTATAGCAGAGGCAGAGGGTGGCCTTGGCATGGCGATCGCAACTACTCCCCGGTCTCATCCGGTGCATTAAGCTGGCTGAATGGAATCCAACATGACTCTTTTATGGATTACATGAAAGAAATCCTAGACAAGAGGCCTGGATTTCTGACCGATCTTTATGCGGAATATACCGGACCTCAACTAGGCTTTGTTGGACGCACCGAAAATCTCATGCTCGATCTGGAGAAGGTCTTTAAAAAAAGAAAATTAACCTACGATAGCAATCTATTAGGAAGCCTTCCTCGCAAAAACGTCTCGGCTGGTCAGGTTTTAACTTGGGATGAAGGAATTCGGAGAGAGGTAATCGAGACAGAACTTCCTATCTTTCGGCGGCATGCGTACGATCCGGACGAATAACACTCTATCTTCTGTTTCCGTAGCTAAGGAGTCTGCACTGGAAATGGGTGGGGCGGCATTTAAAAGAAGCAAAAATCACAGGTAAAAAATAAAAGTTGCCTTTCACAGTTCCTATCTCGGTTACAGGGGGACAGAGATTGCCCTGATGGATTATGCTATGGGGAATCACGAGATTTTAGGTAATGAATCCATATTTCTCATGCCATGGAGAGAGGGGGGCGAAGAGCATCCTGTAACAAGAAGAATGAAGGAAATCGCCCCGCTGCGTTTCTACCGCACGGAGGTTGAGCGTGAGGACATTCTCAAAGAGGAGAAAACGGATTTCTTCTACTGCATCAAGAACGGATTCAATGACGGGGTTTTCTCAAGAAAAGTTCCGACGGGCATCCACGCAATTTTCCGCGAATCGGAATTTCACGGGGATATCTACGCATACGTTTCTTCATGGCTCTCAGAGGTCATGACATACGGGCTTGGGCCATGGGTTCCGCATATGGTGCGTCTGGCGCAAGAACGCGGAAACCTCAGGTCGGAGTACGGCATTCCTGATGATGCCACCGTATTCGGCCGCCATGGTGGGGACGATTCGTTCGATATCCCTTGGGTGCAGAAAGCGGTGGTAGATATTGCTAGGGAAAATCCTGGTGTCTGGTTTCTTTTTCTAAACACCCAAGAGTTCGAGGGGGCCAAAGGGCTGCCGAACGTAAGGTTCTTTTCTGCGACAGCAGATCCCATACGCAAAAGAATGTTTTTCAACAGCTGTGATGCCATGCTCCATGCGAGAGCGAGGGGGGAGACTTTTGGTCTATCCTGTCTGGAGTTTGCAATGCTAGGAAAGAGGGTGCTTACCTTTGCTGGTTCGCCCGAGAGGGCGCATATAGATATTCTGGGGGATTCAGCGGTACCTTATGCCAGTGCATGTGAACTAAAGGAGATTCTACGGAATCCGGCTTCCATTGTCCGAAACCCATGCAATGGTGCAGCGGGGGGAGATATGAGACTCGATTCACGTTTTGGAGGATTTTACCCCGAAGCTGTCATGATGAAGTTTCATAAGGTCTTCCTCACTTAATATGATTCCTAAAATCATTCATTATGTTTGGCTGGGTCCAGAACCTGTTGACGAATTAGGACAGAAGTGTCTGGCGAGTTGGAGGCAGCATCTTCCGGATTGGGATTTGCGGATATGGGATGAATCCAACAGTGGTATAAATCATCCGTTTGTAAAACAAATGATGCATAGAAGACTGTATGCCTTTGCTTCGGATTATATCCGGCTTGTGGCATTGCTGAGATATGGCGGGCTCTATATGGATACTGATGTGGAACTTTTGAGAAATCCTGTCCCCCTTTTTAAATCTGATAGGCTAAATCTCGGGCTTCTATCCATTCAGAACCGTTTGGCCAAATGTTCTGTGGCCACCAACCTAATTGCGTCAAAGCCAGAGAATTCAGTACTGGGAAATATCCAGCGCAGGTATGACCATCTGAACCGGGCAATCATGAATAACACTTTATTTACGAAAGAGATCATTCCACTTTTTCATAATAGAGAAATACCTCCTGATGGGAACTTTGAATTTATCGAGGAGTCAGGGGTGCGTCTTTACCATTCGGACTATTTCAATCCTATTAGACAGGAGGACAAGGGGATGACGATTCCTTTCGCTCGCTCACGATCGGTCGCGCTCCATTATGGCATGGGCTCTTGGCATGGGAGACAGGATCCTGAAAATATATTCAAGCGAATCCTGGACATGCGTGTTGACCGCAAATTTCTCCGGCCGATCGAAAGAGAATTCAAAAAGATCGTAAGAACAAAAAATGCATCTCTTGAACCTACAGCTCCGAGCCAGACCATTCCCAAGATCATCCACTACGTTTGGCTCGGAGGAGGGCCATTGTCAGCGATCGGCCAAAAATGTCTTAAGAGTTGGGAGAAATATCTCCCAGGGTGGGAGATTCGGCAGTGGAATGAAAGCAATAGCCCTGTCGATCACCCTTTTGTAAGAAAAATGCTGGCGGAACGAAAGTATGCCTTTGCTTCAGACTATATCCGTCTCTGGGCCTTGGCAGATCAGGGTGGCTTGTATCTGGATACCGATATGGAACTGATAGGGGATGTGACTCCATTACTTACAAAGTCCTGTGTTCTGGCCTTTCTGTCGGCCCAGAATCGTCCCAGCAAGAATTCGGCAGGAATGGGGTTCTTCGCTTCTGTTCCGCAGCATCCTTGGGTGGTGGATCTCAAGAACGAGTATGACGACTTGAGTAAGGCGGTCATGAACACCACCTTAACCACTCGGAGCCTTCATGCACGGGGGCTGGGTATGCTGAGGGATGACGAACCAGGGCAGGATTTCTGGGAACTCGGGGATATTCGCATCTATCATTCTGATTTCTTTTATCCGCCTGGAAGCATAGCGCGTGGGTTCCAGCCGACATTTCGCACTTTGGGAATCCACCTCGCCGAGGGAAGCTGGCACGGGCAGGCTTCCCCGCTTTCGCTTTGGAGGAGATTTCTGGATTACCGTGTCGACAGAAAAATTCTGCGTCCGCTTGAAAACACGGTGAAAAAGATAGTGCGATGAGCGAGAACCTGAAGACTCCCGTCAGCGTGTTCTTTTACCGAAGGCCAGACCATCTCCGGAAGGTGATGGTCAAAATCCGGGAGGCACGGCCGACCGTGCTTTTTGGTGTCTCGGATGGTCCAAAGCCTCGGAATGAGGAGATCCAAAAAGGAGTGGAGGAGTCTCGGAAGGTATTTCGCGAAATGATCGACTGGCCTTGCCGGTGGGAGATGTTGGAAAGGGAAACCAACTTGGGTTCCTACTTAAGCGTATCCAGAGGTTTGGACTGGGTGTTTGAGAGGGTGGCGGAAACGATCGTGCTGGAGGATGATACGGTGCCGGATCCCACCTTCTTCCGGTTCACTGCCGAGTTGCTCGAGAAATACCGGGGAAATGAGAGGATCGGGGCAGTCTGCGGAAACAACTATGATGATCCCAAAGATTGGGCAAGCGATGCCAGTTACCGGTTTACCAGGTATCATCATTCCTGGGGGTGGGGAACCTGGAAGAGGGCGTGGCAGTGTTTCGATCGGGATGAAAAACTCCTTTCAGAAATTCCGAAAATCAAAAAAGAGAACTGGATGAAACTATCCCGCACGGAGTGGGCCTATTGGGAGCGGTGTTTTCAGCGAACGTACACTCGCAAGTTGGACGCCTGGGATTATCGGTGGACTCTATCGCTCTGGAAAAACTATATGTACTGCATTATTCCTAGAGCAAACCTGGTACGAAACATAGGATTTGATGCAAAAGCAACCCACACAGTGGAACGCGACTTTATGAATCTAAAAATGCATTCAATACATCCTATGAGTTTTCCTCTCAGCATTCCCACCGAAAACGAGTGTCGATTATCCATGGATAACTTAGTTTTTAAGCAGCACTACCAAAAGCTTGAAGGACGAAGAAGTTTTCTGAGAAAAATACGTGATAGAATTAATAAATATTTAAGACATCAAGCAAAATCATCCATAAGTGACACAGATAATTATAAACTGGCATGTCTTGAGGCAGCTCATAACGAAGAAGCATTTTCAATATTCAAACAAGACTCAAGATACAAAGAAATTCTCGAACACACAGATTATAGAACCGGTCTTCTCTACTTGGAGGAAATTAAAAAGAATAAAAAAATATTTCAAAGCATAAATAACTTTTCGGCAAACGACAAGCTTGGCAATCCAGAAGTCTTTATGTTTCCAGAGATCGGGCTGTTTTCACCCTCAACGCTGCGATATGTAAAGGTATTAGCCGATTTAGTTAAAAAGTTTAAAGATTTATCGGATCTAAAAATTACCGAAATCGGAGGTGGATATGGAGGTCAGTGCCTAATCATCCATCAACACGCCATTCCCAAAAGCTATCGAATATACGATTTACCAGAACCGCTTTTACTGACCGAAAAATATCTAAAGAAAAACAATGTGGAAAAGACTAAACTGTGTATTTTAGAAAAACCTATTGGCTTGCCCCAGTCATCTTGTCTTGAGTCAGACCTTTTGATCAGCAACTATGCTTTTTCCGAAATCAATTGCCGAATTCAAAAGACATACCTTGAAAAAGTCATTATGACTTCAAAAAAAGGCTATATGACTATGAACTCTATAAGTGAAGTGTGCGGGGTTGATTCAATGCCTTTCAATCATGTCATCAGGACTCTTGAGGCCAGGGGTCCAGTTAAAGTCGAAACGGAGAAACCCTTAACATTTCGAGGAAATCAAATAATATGGTGGGACTGGTCGTAGGTTACTGATCCGTTCAATCCAGTTAGAGTATTTGCATTTCATGCCACACTCTTTATTACTCATTTTTTCTTAATGAGAGTTAATGCGGACTAAACCTGTGAGATGCGCAAAACAGCATCGAGCGGACAACTTTTTTCTTCGAATGGGATCTGATGCTGGGAAAGCCTGTCCCGTAGTGAAAAAACTAGGTTTGAAGATGCATTTCGTTTCCTCTAATAATATCTTCCTGAAAACTCCTTCTTTTTTTCAAGCCGGCATGTTGCTTGACGATCTGTTGTTCCGGGGTCACTTGGAAATAATAGAGGTCAGGAGAAATCTGTGGCATAAAGCATGTGACCAAATGAAAAAACCATTATCATGAAAGCCGTTATTTTGGCGGGGGGGCAGGGAAGCCGTCTCAGTGAGGAGACTGTGAGCAGACCTAAGCCTATGGTGGAGATCGGCGGTAAGCCTATCCTTTGGCATATTATGAAAATATACTCAGCCCATGGCATTCAAGACTTCGTTATTTGTGCCGGATACCGCGGTTACATGATCAAGGAATATTTCGCAAACTACTTCATGCACACTTCCGACGTGACTTTTCGCATCAACGAAAACCGTATGGAAGTTCATCATAAGACGACGGAGCCCTGGACCATCACTGTGGTGGATACCGGTGAAACAGTCATGACAGGAGGGCGGATCGCTCGGATAAAAAAATACGTTGAGGGCGAAACTTTCTGCCTTACGTATGGAGACGGGCTCGCCGACATCCCTATTCCCAAGCTTTTGGCCTTTCACCACGAACATGGCAAGGATGTAACCCTGACGGCGGTTCAATCTCCTGGGAGGTTTGGAGCCTTGGCGATTCGCGATTCCAAAGTCGAATCCTTTTTGGAAAAGCCAAAAGGCGATGGTGCCTGGATTAATGGAGGTTTCTTCGTCTGTAACCCATCTGTCTTTCGTTTTCTTTCGGGGGATGCCACTGTTTGGGAGCAGAGCCCGCTCCAGACTCTTGCCAAGGAGGGGCAATTGGCGGCGTTTCACCATCATGGATTCTGGCAACCCATGGATACCTTGCGCGACAAGATCCACCTAGAAGATCTTTGGGCAAAAAATTTAGCCCCATGGAAGACCTGGTAGATGTTTTTTGCTGTCCGGACTCTCATTGGATCCGCCCAATGAAATGAATCACATGGATAAGCTTTTACCCCCGGAACCCTTCCGTGGATTCTACCGAAACAAACGAGTCTGGGTCACCGGTCACACCGGCTTCAAGGGAAGTTGGCTTTCCGCCTGGTTGGTTGAACTTGGGGCGAAGGTGACTGGGTATGCGATGGATCCGCCCTCAGAGCCTGCTCACTTTGATGAGCTAGGACTGAAAAAAAGGATGAAAGATGTGCGGTCTGACATTCGGGATGCTGGACGGGTAAGAAAGGCAATGGCCAAGGCTCGGCCAGAGATAGTCTTCCACCTCGCTGCGCAGCCGATCGTGCGAAGTTCATACGATGATCCGATGGCAACCTATCAAACAAATGTGATGGGAACGATCCATGTTCTTGAGGCAATACGGCACCAATCCGGCATACGTGCAGCGGTGATTGTCACAAGCGACAAATGTTATGAAAACGTTGAGCAAGAGGCTGGTTATCGCGAGGGGGACCGCCTAGGCGGAAAGGACCCGTACAGCGCAAGCAAGGCTGCGGCAGAGATTGCCTTTTCTTCTTATGCTCGAAGCTTTTTTACTCACGGGAAAACAGGCATCGCGACTGCTCGTGCAGGGAATGTGATTGGGGGAGGGGACTGGGCAAAGGATCGGATTGTCCCGGACTGTATCCGCGCCTGGCGCCGGAAGGAAAAGCCAGTCGTACGAAATCCTAGATCAACCCGGCCGTGGCAACACGTTCTTGAACCCATTTCTGGTTATTTGGCATTAGGCGCTGCGCTCGCAACCGGCTCCGATGTTCACGCCTTAGCCAAGGATTTTTCTAAAGTTGGGACTTCGACAAAAAATCATATTCTTCGAGGTGAGGCATTTAATTTTGGGCCAAGGAAGGATGTAAACGAAACTGTAGGAAGTCTAATTCATGAACTTCGGAAACACTGGCCCATGGCCCGAGAGCCTAAAATTGAGAAAAATAAATCCAAGCCCGAAGCGGGACTACTGCAACTCGACTGCACAAAAGCCCGAAAATTTTTGGGTTGGAGCGCCACCCTGAATTTTACTGAGACAGCTGCTTTCACGGCAAACTGGTATCGGAAGTTTCTTGAAAAAGACGGGAGCACGTGGAAATTGACGACTAATCAGATCCGTTATTATGTAAGCCTAGCCCACACTAGAAAGATGCCGTGGGCAAACTAACTATGATTGAGGGAGTATTCTGGGAGCCCAAGAAAATTATTAGTGATGGGCAGGGGGCGGTCTTGCACCACCTGCGCTCAGATGATCCTAAATTTGTAAAATTTGGGGAAATCTACTCTTCAATTATACCGCAAGGGGTGGTGCGGGCGTGGAAGCTTCATAAAAGAATCTGCCAAAGGATGATCGTGTCGGTGGGGAAGGTCAGGTTTATTCTGTATGATCCTCGGAAAGAGGCAGCGACATATGGAAAAACTCAGGAAATTATTCTAACACGTGAAAAACACGGGTTATTTGGAATCCCGCCAGGCATTTGGTATGGCTTTGAGGGCCTTGGCCCAGGGGAATCGATCATCGTGAACTGTGCGAGTGAGCCTCACGATCCTGAGGAAGTTGATCGGTTGCCGCCTGTCAACGATGTGATACCCGTGAAATGGGGAAAAGAACGTTATGGTAATCTGAAGTGATAATGTTGGGTCAAAACTCCATTCGCATTCCAACGCTTTTCGTGGAGAGCAAGCGTTGACAAAAACAAAACAAAGGATCCTTGTGACTGGGTCCCGTGGCATGCTTGGTTCTGAGTTTTCGAAGATCGGAAAGAGATTGGGATACGAAATGAGCGGATGGACGCGACTGGATCTGGAACTGGAAAAACCGACGGAAGGAATCCTAAGGCTAAAAGAGTTAAGGCCAGATGCGGTGATTCATTGTGCGGCAGAAACGAACGTGGACTTATGCGAGAATGACCCGGAGCGAATCCTAAGGGTAAACGCAGAGACACCAGCCTTGCTGGCAGAGACGGCACAGGAAATCGGAGCGCACTTTGTTTTTGTCAGTACCAGTGGCCTTTTCGATGGGAATAAAGAAAGTGCTTATCATGAGGATGACATCCCAAATCCCTTGACTCGGTACGGCACTTCCAAACTTGAGGGGGAGAAGAGGGTCTGCAATGCGCATGCTGGGGCCTTGATACTTCGTGCTGGGTGGCTTTTTGGTGGATTGCTGGAAATGAAAAAAAACTTTGTTGGAGCTCGTCTCAGGGAGGCGGAGGGGAAAAAAGTCATCTATTCAGCCATCGACAAAAAGGGTTCACCCACTTGGACGCGAGACTTTGTCGAGGGAGCATTTGATTGTTTGAGGAAGGGCATCAAGGGGGTTGTCCATCTGGCAAACTCTGGGGAAGCGACCCGCTTCGAATATGTGAAGGAAATCATCCAGCTGACTGGACAAAGGACGACTGTGGAAGGGGTAGATTCGAAAAGATTTCAGCGATCTGCCCCTGTGCCGAAAAACGAGGCCCTTGCTTCAATCCGTTTGACCGGGGCTGGTGGCAGCTTAAGAAGGCCATGGCAACACGCTTTAGAGGAATATCTAAATTCGCAAAACAAACAAGAGACAGAATGTTAAAAAATCCTGCTATTTTATTGCTGACGGCGGGTCGAGAAGAGTTTCTAAGAGAAGCTTTGGATAGTATTTCTCGGCAGGTTGTGTCGCCGAGCAAACTAGTCCTAGTGAATGACGGGCCGGCATTCTCCAAAGACTTAGAGGAAGTTGTTATGCGCTCAGCTCCAAGGGTAGAAATCCTAAATACAAAACGTGTAAAATCTGGTCAGTGGAAAGCTTTTCGGTTGGGGTTGGAGTCGATGGGAAGTGAGCACCCCTTTGCTATCATGCATGATGATGATCGTTTAAAGCCGAACTACATCAAAACCCTTACTGAGTTTGGGCAAAGACAGCCAACGTGGTGGATATGTTCGCACAACCTCGAGGTGTTTTCAGCGGAAATGCCTGAACGAAGATTGATTCTCCCAAGCGATAAGACCCCTTTCATGCTCAGGGGTCGAGAGGAGGTATGCTTACGTTATTCAACAAACTTTGTGCCTTTTCCCGGCACTTGCTTTAACGTGCCGGCTGATGAGGTGTTAAAAAACTTGCATGAGGAGTATATGGAAATGGCTGACGTAGTCCTTCTGTGCGAATGTTCTCGGCTGGCCGCGTTATATTATCAGCCCGAGCCCATTCTTGAATACCGGCGCCACTCCGGTCAAGTGTCCGACTGCATGGATCATGCCATGGAGGATAAACTTCAGGATTATCTGTTGGGTGCTACGCGGGGCACAGGAGTGGAAGCTGAAATTAAAAGGAATCTGGAGCAACGAAGGGCAGAACGATTCTTTTCTTGGGCTTGGAAATCCGGCACCTTCCAAGGCTACCCTTTCCGGAAACAATTCCATTGGAGTCGGATGCTTCGATGTGTGCGTAATCGAAAACTACTCTTTGCCAAAATCTGTGCCTTGGACTGTTATAAGAACTCTCAGTCCTTAAGAGGGGTATCACAGTAGCCAAAACCCTTATATGCATCTTTCTAAAAAGAATTTTTTTCAAATTATTAAAAATGCCCCACTTGCGGCGATTGATCTTATTTTAACAGATCGAGCTGGAAAGATTCTACTGGGAATGAGAAAAAATAATCCGGCCAAGGGAAAATGGTTTGTCCCTGGTGGAAGAATCCAAAAAAATGAAACTTTTAGAAAGGCCATCCAAAGACTTTGTCGTGAAGAAGTGCCTTTTGGGCGTGTAGGAAGAGCGAGACTTCTTGGAGCTTTTGAGCACTTTTACTGCGTAAATGCAGGTGGGAGCGGTTTTGGCACCCATTATGTTGTCCTGGCATACCATCTTCAATGCCGGTTTACCAAAAATCTTATCGCCACAAGCCAACATGGTTTATTCCGTTTGTTTTCGCCTCAAGAAGCTTTACGCAACAGGGCCGTTCATCCAAACACCAGGACTTATG
>Ga0214921_10005176_pt1 | contig 18579 bp, 13 predicted proteins | sample LL1505_MetaG_FD_177992 | JGI IMG/M metagenome (GOLD analysis project Ga0214921, IMG submission 177992) | Freshwater microbial communities from Lake Lanier, Atlanta, Georgia, United States - LL-1505 | ecosystem: Environmental > Aquatic > Freshwater > Lake | place: USA: Georgia | collected... | reverse complement strand
GTTCAAGCTAGAATAATATCTAGCTATAGAAATATAAGTTATAGTAATGGTTTATATGGCAAAAGATATGTTGGATATTTTAATGATGATGTAAATTGGTTTAGTACAGCGAGTCTTCATGGAGATGTTAATCAATTAACTCAAATAAATAGTTTTACAAGTAGCGCAGATAATTATAGTTGGCAATGGCTTGGATATTTTAAAGCAAGTTCAACTGAAAATTATACTTTTTATACAAATTCTGATGATGCAAGTTATCTTTGGATTGGGAGTAATGCGCTTGCTGGTTTTACAACGGCAAATTCTAATGTAAATAATGGAACTCCTCACGGACCACAAGAAAGATCATCATCGGCAATAAGTTTAGTGGCTCAAACCTATTATCCAATAAGAATACAATTTGGAGAGCAGGGTGGTGGAGATATTATGACAGTTAATTTTTCAACAGCAACAATAACAAAAACAACAAATGGCTTAGGATATTATTATTATAATCCTGCCACAAATGGTTTTTAAAAATAATAGAGGTGTAATTTAATATATGAAAACTTTTGTTATCAATTTAGATAGAAGGCAAGATCGTTTAGAATATATGAAAAATCATCTACAATTTCATGAGATTCCATCTTTTGAAAAAATATCAGGAATAGATTATAAAGATTTTGTTTCTTTAGATAAAAATAATGAAGAATATGTAGATTATGAAAAAATAAACAAAACAAATTTACTAGAAAACATGGAAACTAAATATTTTTGTCCACATCGACAGCAATATGAGTTGCTAGGACTTAAACATTATGATATAGAAAATGATCTATTAACTATGTCGCTTACAGAGGTATGCGTTGCTAAAAGCCATAAAAAAGCATGGAAAGAAGCAATGAATTATGATTATTCTTTAATATTAGAAGATGATATAACATTTACTCATAGAATGCCTTCTTTATTAAACTATGTTCAAAATGAATGTAATTTAAATTTTGATATATTTTTATTAGGTTGGGCTCGTGATTATGGTAACGATATGGAATTTTTAGAAAATATAAACTCACCATATATTTTACAAAAAATTGAATATGCTCTATGTTTGCAAGCGTATATTTTAACTAAAGATATGGCTAAAAGACTTTATGAATCTACTATTACTGGTCCAGTTGATGAATATGTAGCTGGATTATATAAAGATATAAATTGCTATGGAATATACGCGGCCACTCAAACTGAAATTGAGCTTATAGACAATAGACATTCTTCAGAAAACCTGAAGAATGGGTTAATAATGTAATTTAAATAATTTTTTGATTTTTATATATTATTATAATATAATATAATATTGAAAACTGTAATATTTTTCTTGCAAGGCGGAATAGGAAAACATATCGCCGCAACAGCAGTAGCCGAAAATATAAGTAAAAACTTTCCAGATAGAAAATTAATTGTAATTTGTGCGTATCCAGAAGTTTTTTTAAACAATCCTTTTGTTTATAGGGTTTATAGGTCTAATACTGCTCAATATTTTCATGAAGATTTTATTAAAGGCAAGGATGCTGTATTTTTTGGTAATGAAGTATATCAAACAAATGAATACGTGACTCAAGACAAACATATTGTTGAAGCTTGGTGTAATATGTTTAATTTAAAATATACTAATGAAAATCCTAGATTATTTTTAAATGATGCAGAAATAATCGATGCAGCTAAAAAATATAAGAGAGATAAACCAATTTTAATTATACAAACAAATGGTGGAGGAGAAGGATCTGGATATAGTTGGTCGAGAGATTTACCTGTATTTTTAATTCAAGATATAATTAATAGTTTAAAAGATAATTATCATATTTGTCATATATCAAGACCAGATCAGCAAAGCTATGAAAACGTTGAAAAAATTAATGGAAATTGGCGCGAAATTTTTGCTCTTTTAATGTTAAGTCAAAAAAGATTATTAATAGATTCATTTGCTCAACATGCTTGTGCAGCTTTAATGCTTCCTTCTGTTGTGTGTTGGATAGGTACATCTCCAGATAAATTAGGATACAATATACATAAAAATATCAGAGCAAAAGATAGCGCCAGTATATTTACTCATAATATAGATGGAATTATATTAGAAAAAGAATTCGTTGGCGTTCCTCATCAGTGCAATTATAAATTAAACCAAGCTTTTGATAAGCGGGAAATACTGTCATATTTACTTTAAAATTTAAATAATTTAAAGTGTAATTTAAGGTATGATAAGAAATACCGTCACCTCTATTGCTCAAGAGATTTATGAAGAAATGGGCGAACCAGATGATTTTAGTATAGCGGCTATAGCCGCGTGGGTAAGGAGAAATATTGGTGGTTTAAACAATTCATTAAATACTTCTTTTTCTATAGATAGTCAGACTTTAGAGATTACCCCAAACCTTACAGATGCTGAAAAATATATATTCAAAAAAATGTATTCTATTTATTTTTTTGATATCAAAATTAAAAGTACAGGAAGTTTAGCTATAAATGATTATGTTTCTATTAAAGATGATATTGGAACTGTACAAAAATTAAATAAAAATGAAGTACTTAAAAGTTTTTATAATATCAGGCAACAAGAATATAAAGAACTTAAAGATTCAATATATAAATATAGTCTAAACGCAAGTTCTCCTTTACAAGTCGCGGGAGATGATACATTTCCAGGCTCATATAGATCAGAAAGAGATGCTCTATATTATATTAGATCAATATATAACGCTTAATAATCATGAGCTTTATAAGTTCAACAGCAGCAGCAAGTTTTTCTAAAGATTATGATGATTTTTTTACATACTTTTGTAGACCATTCACCGTACATAAAGAACCAATTAAAATAGTAGAGCAAATGCAAAGTGCTCCGTTATATGGTTATGGTTCAAGTTCAGATGCAGTAAATTATACATATATACCAGTAAATGCTGTATTTAATGGTAGAATATATTATAATAATTCGAGAGATACAGATGCAGTTAATAGTGATTTAAAATTAGTATTTGCTCGTGGCGACGTTACTTTAAAAGTTAAACAAGATGCAAGAGATTATATTTCAAATGGTAAAACTATAAAAATTGAATTTGATGGAAAAACTTGGAATGTTATTACAGAAGATGTTATTAAAAAATATCTTAATAATACATATTATGTATATGGATTGGAGCAAACGAAATAATATGGCTACTAAGATTAATTTTAAACAAATTAAAGAAGAAGTTTCAAGTTCATATCAAGAAACTTTAAAAAAAGAAGCTGTTATATTTGCTCAAGAAATTCTAAAAGAAAATCTAGATCAATATATAAATGAAATAGAAAACCATCCAGTATCAAAAGAATTAAATGATGGACCAGATGCAGAAAATATTAGTGCAACTTTAAATGGAAAAGAAAATCTGTTTGCATTTATTGGATTTGATAGCGAAGATAAACCAATAGAAGATCTAACTGATCTTATAAAACAAAATACATTTTTAGATAAAAAATCAACTTTTGATAAAAGAACTTTTGAATTAAAATTTAATGTATTTACTCCTTCTTTAGACGAAATTAAAAGCTTGACACCATTGCCTTTCGAAAGAGGAAGAAGTTGGGTCAAGGGAGTAGAAGATGGTATTTCTGGATTTGGTTATTATGTTTATGGGTTAGTTTTTCCGACTAGTAGATCTGGCAGGGGAATTCAATCTAAAAATAAAGTTAGAGTTGCTGCTTATAGACCAGTAAAATATATGACAGAGCTTTATAGTAAATTTATAAAAAACTTAAAATAAAATGACACCACAATTCGATAATATTTTAATGACAAGTATGTTACTTTGGTTAGATAATAAAATCTTAACTAAGGGACAAGCTTATACTAATTTTAAGAGTATGTTCTATCCTCTTCCAAATATGTATTATGGATACTATACGTATGCTGCTCCATTTAAACAAATGGTTATTGATTGCTCTATTTCTGGTGCAAATATTATAAGTGGAGTTTATATTAATGGAACATTTACGATTCCTGGAGAAAATAATCTAACAGGAATAGATTCATTAAATGGTCAATTATATTTTACATCTCCAGTTTCAAATGCTACAACAGCATTAAGTGGAAATTATGCTGTTAAAGATTTTAATATATATTTAACTAGCAAAACAGAAGAAAATTTATTATTTGAAACAGCTTATCAAATTAATCCCAAGACTTATCAAAATCCAACTGGATTACCCCTTGGAGCAGAAACATATCCTGTTATATATTTAAAATATCAAGGTGGTAAAAATAAGCCATTAGCTTTTGGAGGATACGACCAAACTATTGGTAATGTAAGAGCTATTATATTAGCTGATAGCGTTTATAATTTAGATGCTGTAACTAGTATTTGTAGAGATACCGCTAGACAATTAATACCATTAATATATCCTGAGCAAATGCCATTTAATTCTTTAAATTCAGTTAAGTCTACTGATAATTGTTTTGATTATATAGAATATACAAAAGATAAAGCTAATACTGATGATTATTTGTATGTTAATGAAGTAAATGTTACTAAAACAGATACTAGACTACTTAATGCTACTAATAGCTTAAATAGAAATGTATATTCTGCTTTTGTTGATTTTGAAGTAGTAAAAAATAGATATCCAAGACAATAAAAAAATAGAAAAAATAGAAAAATTAGTGTAATAACAATAAATGGAGAATTACTAATATGCCTAGAAATAGAATAATTTATCAATCAGAAGCTGTTTATGCTGGACCCTCACCTGCAACTGGATTTCATTTTGGAACATTCACACCTGGAATTGGTGGAAGTTCAAATGACCTGCTTAGTCCAAATAACCTAGTAAATCAGTTGCAAAGAGTTCAAACTGCTAATTACAGTTTTAATGTTGCTCGTACAGATGTTAATCAATTTGGTCAACTCGCTGCAATTGATCGTGTAATTTTGACTAGTCCAACAGTTTCATTAGATTTTAGCTACATTTTAGCAGGTCTTACGAATGAAGTTGATTTAGGATTTACAGTAGTTTCTGGTAATTCAGATTCTAATATTTCTGCGATTTCTGGATTCCTTAATGGTACTCAAGATGAAAGAAATTATTTTATCCGTACTGTACCAGAAGGTAATGATGCAGTAGGTTTTTCAGATTTATCATCTGGAAATAACGGAGTTATTGGGATTGGTAATGGATTCATTTCGTCTTATTCAACCGAAGGTTCAGTTGGTAATTTCCCAACAGCATCAATAAGTGTTGAAGGATTGAATATGAACTTCCAAAGAGGTTTAAGTGGAAATTTTGTTCCTGCAGTTAATACTATTGATGGTACACCTGTAAGAAATTTTTATACATTACCACTAACAGTTCAAAATACTGCTATTGGTAGTGGAAATGCAATAAGCGCTCTTCGCCCAGGAGATATTACTTTAGATATTCAAGCTCAAACTGGTGTTGGTGGAGTAGATACAACAAGCATGAATATTCAAAGCTATAATATTAGCTTTGATTTAGGTCGTACTCCAATTGAAAGACTAGGTAATAAATTCGCATTTGCAAGACCAATTGACTTTCCATTAACAGTAAATCTAAGTGTTGATGCCCAAGTAACCGATATGGTAACTGGTAACTTAGCCAACTTGGTTAGTGATGATAGCTTTAGATATAATCCATCAGTAACAATCAAGAGTCCAAATGATCGTACATTGGTAATGGCTAAGTTCGCAGTTAAAGGCGCTAAGTTAACAAGTCAAGAATATAGTTCTGATATCGGTAGTAATAAAACAGTTACCCTAACATGGGAAACTCAAGTTGGTGGACCTCAAGACGCAGCTAATGGATTGTTTATGAACGGACAGTTCTAATAAATAATACATAAATTAAACTATAAAAATAACCCTCACGTTCTCGTGGGGGTTATTTTTTGTGTAATTTAAGTTGGGTAAAGGGTTAGATAAAGGTAAAAGATTATGGAAAACGATCCTATAAAAGATATGACTCTTTTTCAGATAAAGAGGAAGATTACAAATATATATAAGAATTTCTTTTTTATTCTTGAAGATTTGGGCGATTCTGGCTATAATATAAATGATGAAACTTATCAAAAAATACGTAAAAGAATCCTTGATAATGCCAATGATGCAGTACGAGAGATAGAAGAAAATTTCAGTAAAATCAACATAACGCTCAAATGAAAACTAAGAAATTAAACTATAATTTTCCTATAGATGACATAATTGAAGGAAATCTTTCTGTACAAAGCATACAAAAAAGCTTGAAAGATAACTTTGGAATCTTAAAGCCAACTTTAACAACATTTAAGAATCCTAATTTTATTAAAAACTATAAAAATTGGGATGATAATAAAAAACACCAATTTATCAAAACAATTGGCGGAGTAGTTTACTATGGTAAAATTAAAAACTATTTACAAGATTTAATTAATAATAATGGAGAAAAAATATGAAAACAATGTTCGAATTTGATATCTATCAAGAAAAAGAAATTGAAAAAGTAGATGTTTCTACTAATGAAAAAGGCGAAGAAGTAAAGGTTACTTCTAAAGTTAAAACTACTGTTCCAGTTAAATTAGCAATAAAAAAGCCAACTAGGAGTTTATTTGATGAAGCAGAACTATTTTATGGAGTTAGGCTATCAGAAGGAATTAAGGCTGGATTATTAACTCGCGCTCTATTAGCTAAAAGATTTAATAATGATGGTGGAGTTCTAAGCGATGAAGAACAAAAAGAATATAATGAGCTTTATATTGATTTCTTTAATCTTCAAAATGAATTTCAAAAGCTATCTATAAAAGAAGAATCTATTCGTACTGAGGAAGAGAAAGAAAATCTTAAAAATGTTATTGTAAAAATGAATGATGCTAGAGAAAGATTACAAAAATATGAAATGGCACAAGCGAATCTTTTCGAGCAAACAGCAGAAAATAGAGCTAGAAATAAAACTATTATGTGGTGGGTTCTTCAACTCAGCCTAATTCAAGGCGATGACAAAAAATTCAAAGAACTATTTAACGAAGGTTCTTATGAGGAAAAAATTAAAAGATATGATGAAATTGAAGAATCTGAATTTGGAATAGAAAAAATTGCTATACAAAAACTTCTTTACTTAATTAGTTTTTGGTATATTGGCAGAGCAGCTTCTCAAGAGGAATTTGAAAAACTTCTTGAAATGACAAAAAAAGAAGATAAAACTAAGGAATAATGATTGGATACAATAGACAAAAACAAGCTTAGGATTCTTTTCGTTGATATATTAAAAGGCTACACAATAGCTTATTATAAAAATAATAAGTTATATTTTAAACATAATACCAGTATTGATTCTGGTGATATTGATCACATCAAACAAGAATTCATGCAAAAGGCCAAGAAAAATGGCCTTCCAACAGAACAGCAAAAAGAAGAATACATTATAAAAGAAAATCTGTGGTCAATTGAAAAAAACGAAGAGATAAAGAAGATAAAATCTTATATTTCTGGTTTAAAACAAACCAAGTCTAAACTATTTAAAAACGATGATATCTCTCAGATGAATAAACAAATTAACGAAGAAAATATAAAATTATTCGGATTAATTTCAGAAAGAAAAGAGTTATTAGGTTTTACTGTTGAAGATTACGCTAATAAAAAGATAAATGAATATTTTATGTTTAATTCTTTATTTAAAGATAAAGATTTAAAATATAAATTTTTTTCAGAAGAAGAATTTGATGAATTAGAAAACAAAGATTTATCTGAAATTTTAGAAATTTATAATAATATTAATAAAAATTATATTGATAAAAATCTTAAGAAAATTGCGTTATCTTCATATTATCTTAGTTTGTTTAATCTATCAGATGATAATCCATATTATATGTATGGAAAACCTATAATTTATTTGACTTTCTATCAAATGGAAATTTTTGGTTATGCTAGGTATTTTAAAAATGCATTGTCGCAAGCAAAGCACAGCCCGCCAGATGAATATTATGAAGATCCAGATAAGCTTATAGAATGGTTAGAGAGTAGCAAAAATGTAGAAGAAGTCTTGAATAAAAATGAAAGTAATCAAAAGAAAACAGAGGGCGCGATTGCTACCTCGATAGTTGGCGCTAATAAAGAAGATCTAGCAAAAATAGGTAAAGATGAAGATGGTGTAAGTTTGCATAAAGAAGCTCAGAAAAAGGGTGGAACTTTGAGTATGGAAGATTTGATGAAAATGCATGGTCTTTAATTCTTAATACTATCATAATTAATAATATTTCGTGTAATTCCTTATAGTAAAGGAATAAGGCATGGCTAGGACTTCAGCTACAATTTCGGTAGGTGCAGATACAAGGCAACTCGAAAGAGATATTCAGAGCGCCTTGGCGCGTGATTTTAAATTCAAAGGATTGAATGAAAAAGCCTTTACTCAGCCGCTTGGCCGTATTACTGGAGCAGCAAATGAGTTTCAAAAATCTCTAGATGCATCAAATGCCCGCGTTATCGCATTCGGTGCGAGCGCAGGTTTAATATATACTGTAGAAAAAGCTTTTACATCTTTAATTAAAAGCACCATAGATGTTCAAAAATCTTTAACAGATATTAATGTTATATTAAATGTTAGCACTAAGACATTGAATCAATTTGGTAATAGTTTATTTGATGTAGCTAAAAATACAGGTCAAAGTTTTGATGCCGTCGCTCAAGCGGCCACGGAACTTTCTCGTCAAGGTTTAGGTCTAGAGGAAACATTAAAAAGAACAAGAGACGCTCTTATTTTAACTCGTCTTAGTGGACTTGATACGGTAAGCGCGGTAGAAGCTTTAACAGCCACAATTAATAGTTTTAATAAAGCTGGATTAGATTCTACAACTATTATTAATAAATTAGCAAATGTTGATGCTGCATTTGCCGTTAGTAGCGGTGATCTTGCAGAAGCTATTAAACGAGTAGGATCATCTGCAGCTGATGCAGGAGTTGATTTTGATGAATTACTAGCAATCGTAACAAGCGTTCAGCAAACTACTGCTAGAGGTGGAGCAGTAATTGGTAACTCTTTAAAAACTATTTTTACTAGAATTCAAAGAACAGATACTCTTGATCAATTAGAAGAATTAGGTATTCAAGTAAGAACTTTAGAAGGTAGTACGTTACCTGCTATACAAGTTTTATCTAATTTATCAAATACATTTAGTCAATTAGGCGACGCACAAAGAGCTCAAGTTGCAGAAAGCGTTGGTGGTGTTTTCCAAATTAATATTTTAAAAGCTGCATTAGCAGACTTAGGGAAACAATATTCCACTTATGGTAATGCATTAAAAGTGTCGTCAAATGCCACAAATGAGGCTATAACAAGAAACGAAGCTTTAAATCAAACTTTATCTTCATTAATTAATAAAACTTTTGTTAATTTAACTAAAGTTGGTGCAGATATTGGTAAAATATCTTTTGGTCCTACAATAGAAAATTTACTGAATTTATTAAATAAAGGATTAGAAAGCATTGATGTAAATGGTCAAGGAGTAGGAAATAAAATAGGAAAAGGTATATTAGAAGGAATTGGAAGTTTTATAAGTGGTCCTGGAGTTATTTTATTAACTGCTGTTGTTACTAAATTAGTATTTAATTTAGGAAAATTTGCAGCGCAATCATTACAAACAATTTTAAATTTAAATACAAAAGCCGAAGAACGTGCTGCAATTCAAGCGAAAATAAATCAAGTATTATCTCAAGAAACATCTCTTGTCCAAGCTGTTTATAATAAAGAAATAAGTGTTTTAGATGTAGAAACTAAAATATTAAATATTATTAGACAACAAACAATAGAAAGAGAAAGAGCTGCTGCATTGTCTTCTACATTAACTGGTGGATTAATTGGTAGAGGAGTTTCTTCTAAAGGCGGAACATTAAAAGCAAAGAGCGGAGGATTTATTCCTAATTTTGCTAGTTCAGAAATTTTAGGAGCATTAGCTGGTGGATATTCTCCTGGATATGTTCGTAAAATGAATATTCCTGGAGAAGGTTCTGTAACTTATAATTCGGCAGAAAAAGTTAAAAAATTTCCTGGAATGAGTCAGCCAGCGATTATGCCTCCAATGCAAAGTGATGCGGGAAAAAATTATAAAAGTCAATTTGATTCAGTATATGGATTTAATCCATACGCGAGCAGTGGATTTATTCCTAATTTTAAAGATTATCAGTTGAACTTTGGTGGACAAGCTCTAAGAATTTCGGCATCTAAACTTAGCTCTAGAATCAATAAAACTCCAGGAGGTATGAATTCAGAACTTGGAAAAGCAGCAATAGCTGCAGGATATAAACCGTCTACACAAAAGAAGATGGGTTCTGATCTTGAATTAAAAGAAAGAAAACTTATTGCTGATATATATAAAAGAATTAATCCTGCGATGCTTGTTCCGCCTGATCAATTGGGTGGTCGTGGAGGTTTAAATTATCAGTTACAAAATGGAAAACTTTTATCTTTGAGTTATCCAATAATCCCTTTAAGCAAAGGGGTAACTTCTGCGAAGCAAGAGCAATATGCTTCTCAGAATAAAGATCAATTAGTTAGGGAAAATAAAATAAAAGTTCTTGCTGGCGCAGCAGACTATATAAATACATTAGGACTAAAACCACCAGCAAAGCTTGTTCAACCCGCAGAACTATTTAATACTATAGAGAATAATTCTAAATATAAAGGAGCTAAGGGGGCATTAGCAGGATTTCTTGGAGCGGCTTTTGAAGTAGGAATTGGCAAAGCTTTAGGCGTACAGGCTGCTTTAAGCGAAGGTGGAGATTTTGATGTTAGAGGATCAACTCAAGTTAAAAAAACTCAGAGATGGTTTCCTGGGTTTTATAACATAGCAGACTTTAAGGTAAGCCCTAGTGGAGATAGTAGAGATAGTATGTCGGCAAAAATCAAAAAAGAGATAGGCTTGATTGGCGGCATGAATCTAGAAAAAATACGACAAGAAGAGAGAGAAGTAGTTGCAGGAGCAACAGGACTTAAAGACAAAAAAAGTGCTTTACGTGACTATAGGAGAAACTTGGGAGTTTCCAAAGCCAAAGGTTTTATTCCTAATTTCACAGCATTAAATGATGCAATTGGAAGAGAAGCTGGAGCTGGAACACCAGCATCAAGAATAAGAGTAGGTAAAGATTCTAGATTGACTTCTGCTTCGAATCCACTTGGCTTAGGAGTTTATAATACAAAAGATGAACCAATGGGATTAAGTCAAGGCGTATCGAGATATGGTTCAAGTAAAGCGAAAAGTGCTGGAGCATCAAAAGGTTTTATTCCGAACTTTATTTTACCAGCATTAGCAGCTGCACCAGCAGCATCCGCAGCTACTATGTTTATTCTTAGACAAGTTTTAAGTATGGCATTATTTATTGCAATAGATAGATTAGGTTCAAAAATTCAAGAAAGTATAGCAGATCAAAAAACAAGAGCGGGAGTTGGGGCTGTAATTCAAGGAGCGGGTTACGCTGGGTCAACTTTATTAGCTGGAGGTGGAAGAAAAGCCACAGGTGGAGCATTTATAACTGGAATTTTATTAAGTTTAGTAAACTCATCAAACAGTTTAGATGATACGACTAAAAAAGCGATTATTTCTTCTGAAGAAAATAAAGATAAATTAGAAACATTTTCATCCGCAGTACAATCTTATAATCAAGTTTTAGAAAAATTAAAAGATGAGACTTTAAATAGCGAAGAAAAGCAAAAAATATTATCTGACAGCAATGAAAATTTAGCTACAATACTCGCAAATACTCCATCTACATTACAAAAATCTTTAAAAGATGCAGTTTCTACTGGGAATTTCGATAATATCACTCAAACTTTAGCGCAAATTCAAATCGCATTACAAACTTCAGCGACAAATACAGATAATTTGGCAAGTATATTACAAATTACAGCAGATAAATCATTAAAGGGCGATGAATTACAAAAACTTACAGATACAATTTTAAATTTTAGAACTACAAAGGGCACATCTGTTCGAGGAGAAGTTCTTAGTAATCCCAAATTACGAGATGAATTTACTCAAGAATTAGGAAACGTAATAGCAAATCTTCAATCTAGAAATGCAAAATATGGTCAAGGCACGCCTATTATAGGAACACGATTAAATATTGGAGGTATGTCAGAAGATCAAATTTTTGGTCCAACTACTACTGGCGCTCAGGGGTCAATTATTTCACCAGAAGAACAAAATTTAATAAAAGAAACTATTGCAATTTTAGATCCTATTGGAAGATTATTATTAAAAGCTGGAGTAGATAAAGAAACTACAACTAAAGCTTTAACTGAATTAGAAAAACTTTCTTTTGATGATCTTGATCAGGGTTCAACTGAATTAAGTAAAAAATTAAAAGAATTAGGTATAGATACAAAAGCTCTTAGTAAAGAGATAGAAAAAGTAGTAAGATATACAAGAGATGCTGTTTTAAGAAGAGCTGAACAGGCAGGAGATGTTTCAGCAAGCTCTGAAGCATTGAAAAATTTTCAAGACAATTTGAGTCCAGAATCATTGGAACAATTTGGTAAAATAGTATTAGATGCAAATAAAGATTTAAATGCAAATAGAATTGCGACTGCAAAAGTTTTAGATCTTCAAGAAGGACTCAGAAAATCAATATTAAATGAAACAGAAAGAAGAAAAGTTGAAGCAAAATATATCACTCAAGTAAGTGAGGCTCTTGCTCAAGCAAATGGAGATTTAGATAAATTTAGCATAGGATTAGAAGGAGCGCAGGAACGTTTGGTAAGCAGAAATCAAAGAGATAGAGGACTAGTGTTTGCTGATCAATATAGAGCAGATCAACAAGCCGCAAGAGAAAAACAAATACTTGGTGGAAGAAAAAGTATTGGTGACGTTGGTTTAGCATTCTTTGATCAATTTGATAATCGTGCAGAAGATTCATATAGAGAAGCTCAACTTGGTGCAGCAGACACAGCTCGAACAATTAAAAGTGAATTTAATAACGCCTTCTTGTCTTTCGCTAATGGAACAGAAACTGCTAGTGACGCTTTTACAAAAATGGCTCTTAATATTAGTAATAGAATACAACAATTAGCTCTTGAATTTACTACGAATCAAATTTTTGGATCACTTTTTGGTAGTACTAGTAATATATTTGGTGGTAGTGGAGGTATTGGAGACTTCTTTAGTTCTTTGTTTAAATCAAAAGGTGGAATAATAAAAGGATATTCTACTGGAGGACATGTTCTTGGTGGATCAGGAAATAAAGATGATATTCCAGCTATGTTAAGTGGTGGAGAGTATGTTATTAGAAAAAATGCAGTTAAAAAATATGGTCCAGAATATTTGCAAATGTTAAATGAAGGAAGAGCTGAAAAACGTTCTGGTGGTGGAATTTTTGGTGTACTGGCTTCAATGGCCGCTCCTATAGTTGGTCAAATTACAGCAACAAACCCAACCGCTACTTCTACAACTCCAACGTTTGGTATAAATACAAATAAAAATAAAAAAAATAATAATTTTAAATATGGCGGAAGAGTCCAAAGATTTGCTGGTGGTGGACCCGCTGATTTTGGCACTGCTGCGGTTACTGCTATGACAAAGCCTGGATTTTTTGGTAATAGTCCTGGGGCTAAGATAGCTTCAGCAGGGATGGGAGCAGTCGGTCCCAGTCTTATTAACAAATTGAATCAATCCAGAAGTAATCAATCTATGAATACCGCTACCACCGCTACCAGTGCTGCTCCAACTTCTAGTATAAGCATGGGCAGAAGACGGGGTAACATGGAAGACAATTATTTTAAATATGGCGGAAGAGTCCAAAGATTTGCAGATGGTGGAGAAGTTTCATATCTTGGAGCAAACATTTACAGATACAATGATCCTCTTTATCCAACTGCTGGACAAAATATTGTGAGTTCAGATTTAAGTCTACAGGCTCTTATTGATCCAAATAATCCTAAAAATAAAATAAGACAAGAAAGAGAGCAAGCTTTATATGAATATTTGAATTATGTTGATGGCGTTAGACAAGCTAATGAAGAGGCTTATGCAGAGAATCAAAGATTAAATAAAGAAATTCAAGATAATTATAATAAACAAAAAAGAGCAGCAGAACGAGGAGCATATCTCCAAGCATTATTAGGGGTTGCTGGAGCTGGACTTGGCGCGTTTAGTGAGGCTGGAGGATTTAAGAGCGTATTTGGTGCTGGATCTCCATTGGGCTCTCAAGAGGTAAGAAGAGCTACCGCTGTAAATGATGTAAATTTAAGATCTGGTTATGGTAGCACTACTTATAAGCCTACTCAACCTGCTCCATATTCTGGAGGAAGATTAAAATTAGGTAAAGCTAGCGGTGGATATATTCAAGGTTTTGCAAATGGTGGTTCAAGCGGTAAAGATGATATTCCAGCTCTTCTTATGGGCGGCGAATTTGTTATGAAAAGAGAAGCTGTCAATATGTATGGTAAAAAATTCTTTAATGATCTCAATTCTGGAAAAGCTAAAAAATTTGCTGATGGAGGTATAGTTGGAAATGGAATGACAAATGAAAATGCAAATAATTATTCCCCAACAAATAATGTAAGTGTTACAGTTAATTTAAATCAACAAGGAGCAGAGCAATCCTCCCAAAAACAAGAAACGACAAGTAATGATAATGAAAAAAATAAATCTAGAATGTTAGGGGAACAAATTAAAAATCAAGTTATATCTGTAATTACAGAACAGCAAAGACCAGGAGGATTGTTGAGTAGTTCTGTTTACAGGAAAAGATAATTTATAAAATAATTTTACCAGTAAAATTCAAAATACTTTTTCCAGAAATTATTTGAGATCGATTTTCATTAGGATGGTTTGTTAAATAATTATTTAAGTCTATTAAATCATAAGAATATTTAAAAAGAAAAGTAATATAATCTTTGTTATCTATTTTGCTATAATATTTTTCATAAAATTTAAGATCACGACTCGTTTCAATATAGAATTTTTCATTATTATAAAAATTAGTAATAAATTCAATATAAAGATCACAAATATTGTTTTCTTCGTTTATTTCTAATATTTTTACTTGACGAATATTTTTACTTATTAAAGTGTTTAAATCAGAGTTTATATCTCTATAAAGATCTAAATTTTTATAAAAATACCCTAGATAATCTTTGTTTAAATTAAATAAATTATTTGAATGAGAGTCTTCATCTACATCGCAATTGATACATATAGTTTTATTTATTTCAGATTTATTTAATAATGGATAATATTTATTAAATTCAATTTCATTTATTTTTGTCAAATCTAAAGAATTTGAATTTAAACTATCTTTATTAAATAAATAAATATAATTTTGATAAACTATTAAAGTTTCGTTGTTTTCTATTTGTTTTCCAACGTTTTCTATATTAAAAATTTGATTTGGAAAAAACTCTTCAAACATTTTATTTATTTTTTCTTCTGATTCGTGTGATTTCAAAAAATTATAAATTTGACTTTGTACGTTATTTAATGGAATTATTTTTACATTTAATTTATCTGAAATTTCTACTATTTCATTTTCTATAAATGGAATAGTTAATAAAGCTGTTTCTTGATTAACATTTAACCATTTTTTATCTATTTCTTCAATTAATATACTTTTAAGATTTTGATTAGTTGTTGATCCTAAAATTAAAATAGATGATATTTCTTTTTCTTGAAAATGTTTAATATTTATCAATAACTTTAAAGATAAAAGATCATTACTTCTATATATTTTATTTAGCAATGAATTTTGATTTAAATTTTCAATTTCGCAATACTGTATATCAAATTGGTAATCAATATCTGGGGTATCAACGTAATCTATAATAAATTTTAAATTTTTAAAAAATCCAAGTTTGTTATAAATTTTTTTATAAATTCCATAATTTTTAATAAAATGAAAAGTATAAGTATGATTTATACTATTTTTAGCTTGTGAAGAATAGAATTTTGGTTTTTTTAAATTTATATCGTCAGAAAATCTTCGATCCTCTGTATAAATATAATCTTTTGTATCTAGAATTTGTTCTAAAACAGTATCTTCATTTTTTATTGTTATATTATATGCAGGTAGTTTTGAGTTTGTATTAAAAAAATTAATATTTTTAATTGTCTGCCATTCTATAGTAGGATTTATATGTTTTATTTTCATAATTATTATACAATATTAAAACCAGAAGCAATGACGCTAAATGATGAAGCCTGATTAGTCAAATTATAAATTTTTTCAATATAATCTGATCTTTCTTTTAATTTATTTTCAGCATAAACTCTTACATAATATGATCCAGTGTATAATGGAGTAGAAAAATAAGGAGTATTTCCATCTATCCAGTTTTGAGGCGTAGTACCTCTTTGAGACAGGTCCGTTGGAGTTATAAGATTAACTAAATATTCCTCTTCAGATTGAGTACTGCTCGAAAAAGCTCCAGATTTAAAATAAACTCTATAGAAGCTAAGTCCATTTGAGTTTGTTGGAGGAGAAATATCATACATTATACTATTTATACCTCCTTGATTTGTCGTATAAATTCTACCGTCACATGGATCACTAACGCAATTAGACTTTGATGATGGACTACGAAATATTCCACTTAAAGTTAAGAATGGCTGACTAGGTATTTGTCTGTTTATAGTAGATTGAGTAGTGAATGCTCCTGCGTTATCAATATTATCATATTTTTCAGAATTATATTCTAAAGCATTAATAGAGAAAGAGTTTTGATCTTTTTCTACAACATTTAATACTCTATATTTTTTAATTTTATTTAAATATGATTCAAGATAGTATCCTGGATATTTTTTAAAACTATCATTATCTATTAGTGGTTGAGTATTTAAACCTATACCATCCACGCCTCCATAGCCTGAATTAGAAATATCTATAGTCCATACTGTATTTTGACTTAAATTATATCCAGAATTAGAAATTGCTATAGGAAAATTAATTTTTATATAATTTGAATATATGCCTGATCCACTAGTAAAAAGTGACTGATTATAATTGATATAACTAACTCTTTGTAATTGGGATTTTCTTAGGAACGATTCGTTTATTCCAGTAGAACCAGAAGAAGTTATGTCTGAAAATCCAGTCATGTACATATTTGCTAAATCTGTTCCTAATTTAAGATCATAACTTGGAGTTAATACATCAAAATCAAAGTTTCTATTAACCCCTGTTAATCCATACAAATTAGTATTATTATATGGAATATCTAAAATTGCATATCCAGTTGTTAATTCTAAAGTTCTTCCTCCATAAATTTGATTTTTTCTATTTTGATCATATACTTGTATGATATCTCCAGGTTTTACAAAATTTCCTTCTAACCCTACTTCAAAATCAATTAATTCTGTTTCTTGGTTTTCTGTCACTAAAAGCCATTTACCAAGTCTTCTAGCTTGATTTCTTGTTGTACAACCAAACGCTGAAATTTCTGTTTCTCTTATTCCATATTTCATTATTGAATTTTGATCTTCAACATATTCAATTGCTGGTTTATAATTATCTAATTCATCGTTAAATCTTACAAATGCTACTGTTTTTCTAGATTTTTTAGATGCATCTGAATAAATAAAATTTCCTCCAATTACATTACTATTGTTAAATATATAAATTGGATCTTTAGGAGAGTCTTGAGATACTATTATTTGTCCAGCTGAATAATATAAAATACCTCTAAAAATACTAGCCATATCATTTAAAACTTTATAGGCTTCTTCTTTGTTTGTGATATATAAATTGCATTTAAATCTTGGTTCTAAACCATTAGATCCATCATCAACTAATTCATCACAATATTGAGCAATTTCATATAATCCCCATTTATCAATTAAATCTATATTTATATATTTACCCAAACCATATTTTTTATTTGATACAAGATCATAAAAGCACCATGCTGGATTGTCTGTCCAAGCAACTTTAAATTTTCCATTCCAAGGTCCAGAATAATTTTTTGTTATTGGGTCATAATTAATTGGAACTTTTACTTTCAATAATCTTAATTTATAACTTCTATTAGGTATAGTATCAAAATATCTTCCATCGAATTTAGATAAAACCATAGCTGTTTCTGGATAAGAAAATCTATCAGAATAAAATTCAGTTATAGAATGGACATTAGCAGAAGAATTCAAGGAGGTTCCTATGCCTTCTATAGTAGTTTGCACAACGTCCACAACCCATCCAATCTGATTATCAAACATTTCAAATCTTGGATAATTTTCTGCATATGGCCTTAAATTTATATGATAGGCAAAAATAATTGGAGATGTTATTCTACCATGAAGGGTCACGGTATCTACGGAATAAGTATCAGTTTTATATGGATAATATTTAGACGTATCTAATTTAATTACATCCATATTATTCATTAAACGAGAAACACTAAACGTCATATCCATGTCTTTCCATTCTATATCTCCCGCATTAGATCCACTTAAAATTTGCTCATTTAATCCTTGCACTTCTATGTTTATATCTATTGAAGATACTTCTTTATTATATATATAATAAGTTCTTGGATATAAAACTTTTGTATATTGTGCGTTGCTATTTTCTGGTCCATCTTTTAAATATCCACCATATGCTT
>Ga0214921_10005175_pt1 | contig 18580 bp, 13 predicted proteins | sample LL1505_MetaG_FD_177992 | JGI IMG/M metagenome (GOLD analysis project Ga0214921, IMG submission 177992) | Freshwater microbial communities from Lake Lanier, Atlanta, Georgia, United States - LL-1505 | ecosystem: Environmental > Aquatic > Freshwater > Lake | place: USA: Georgia | collected... | reverse complement strand
GAGTAACATGAGCTGGGCAGGTACAACCGATACTGTGCGGTTTCAAAAAGTATGGAATTACCGCATATAGGATATAATTTTATTTTACCATTTATTTTTACTCCATTAATATATAATAATGCTATTTGACAGAAAGTTCTACATGCACTTTTAGAAAATTCATTAACTATAATTTCTAATTTAGGATTATTAATTTTATTAATTAGTTTAGGTCCTGAACATTTGATAATAGTTACATTATCTTTATTATTATTTTTTATATTTCTATAATTATATTCATTTACTAAATTAGAATTTTTAATTGTTACACCCCATTTTACTTTAATTTTATATACAATATTAAAAAAATCTTGCACATATCTAACATCCCCACCGAGATTATCTCTAAGATCTACTACGATTTTTTTAGCAGGAAGTAATTTTTTTAGATCATCAAATTGAACATCTTCGAATGTTGGTATTCTTAAATGGATAACATCACTTTCATCTTTATATATACTATATTCATCTGTTGTTTCTATATATGCATTATTGCTATATTTACTTATGCAATTTTGAGTGCATTCTAGATATTCTAATTTTATAGGTTTATCAGCTTTATATAATGTTACTGTTTGTGGAGCAGGTAAAAATGGATTATTATAATCTAAAAATAAAATATTACTATTTATTATTAAATCGCTTACTTCATCATCTGAACCATTATTATATAATACAAATTTTTTTAAATAATTTTTAAAAGGTCTACCATTAATATGTGTTATTGCTATTCCCTTTGGTATTCTTTTATCTTTAGACATAATAACTGATAATACTTTTCCGTTGTATTGTGCAAAAAATTTTGGATATAACGCTGGTTTTAATATATTTCTATCTAATTGTATCCGTAAATGCTCTTCTCTGAAATTATTTATATAATAATTTAACATAAAATATTTTGCTTCTACTGTATTTTCATGTAATTCTATTTGTTGATTTGCATATGTACGACCTTTTTCTAACCATTCTATATCTGCTTTATAAATAAGTGGATGATAATGTAATAATATTTCATAAACATTATCTATACTTAAATCCATTATTTTGTTTAATAAGTTATAAGTTTTATTTATATTATTATATAAAATAATATTATTAATTTATATTAATTAAAAAACTAATATAATATTATAAAAGCTATTTTTAAATTAAATAATTATTATATTTAGATATAATAATCATATTTATTGACATAATAAAAATGCTAGATATTAATGTTGGTATGGTTGAGCTACTTATGTTTGGTGCATTTATTCTTGGTTCCTATATCAAGAGTAAAATTGATAATCAAGCTAAAAATAAAACTATGAATGACTTATTCCAATGTAGTGTCCATTTAGGTATTGCACTATATACTATCTACAATATTAATAATAATAACGCATTTAATACCAATCTACTACAAGAAACTAATAAAATGTTTTCACATTATGGCAAAAATTTTGGTGATATAGTAAATCAAGTTAAAATTAAACTTGAAGAATATAGTGATAAAAATGAGAAAATTATTGAACTATATAAAAAAGTAATGGATGATATGAAAGATACTGTTCAAGCTGGACAAGATGCTAAGAGTGTTAATGAAAACTCATCTCCACAAACTATGTTTATGAATCAAAATAATTCAATGTTTCAGAATCAATAATTAAATATATTTTATTAATTATAATAAATATTATAAAATATAAAAATTGTATATAATATATAATATTTTTTTTGTTTTTTATTAATATATAATATAAATAAATTAAATACTATAATGATTACTATATTAGAAAATGGAAATATTCTATTAGAAGATAATAAAAATGTTTATAAATTATCCGGAAATAATGTTTTATATACACAAAAATTTAATCCTACATTAAATAGTTTTCTTCCTATATCTACTAAAACAGATGTTAATAATAATAACATTGTAGATGTAGAAAAAAGTATTAATTTAAATTATGCATATAATATGAATCAATATGTTAGAGATACAGATACTGTAAAATTTGCAAATATCACTATTACTGGTGATACTTTGTTATGTGGTGATCTTAATATAATCCCTGAAACTATACAAAAATATCAAACAACATCTATTAATATAGGAGATACATTATTAGAATTAGCAACAGATAATATATCTGATTTAATTGATATTGGTATATATGGTAAATATAAAAGTAATTCTACAGATAAATATGCTGGTTTATTTAGAGATGCTAGTAATAATGGTATTTTTAAATTTTTTAAAGATTTAACTATAAAACCAAATAATTTAATAGATATTTCAAATACAACAAAACAAGGAGATTTAATGCTTAATACTTTATATGCTGGAAATATTAAAGTAGCTGATTTTTATTATAATTTGAATATTAATGCAAAAGATGGTGATATAAATAATAATAATGGAGGAGATATTACCCTAACACCCGGTTCAGGTTATAATAATAATAATAATGGTAATGGTAATATTATTTTATCTAAATTATCATCAGCTTCTTCTACCGAAACATTATTATCAATAACTTCTGATGGTAAAATAAAAAATACATCTTTAGTATATAATAATATACCTACTTTAAATTCTTCTAATAATGTATTTTTAAATGATTTAACTGTTCTTGGTAAATATTATGGTATATGGAATGGAAATATTATAACCACTACTTATACAGAAGCTAAGGTAAAATCAGTTAATGGGCAAACAGGTGATGTTAATATTTCTTTAACTGGTGGAGGAGGAGTAACTAGTATAAATGGATTAACAGGAGATATTACAGGTATTCCTACTTTATCCGCAAATAATACATTTAGTGGAAGTAATACTTTTTCAAATAGTATAACATTATCTGGTGTTAATACTGATACTGCTACTTCTTCTGGGCAAAAATTAGCTGTTCTTAATACCACTACAAAAGCTATTGAACGTATCAATATAACTCCTGATAGTATAGTCACTACTACTGGCACACAAACTATTTCAGGAAATAAAACATTTTCAGGAACAACTACATTATCGGGTGTTAATACTGATACTGCTACTTCTTCAGGACAGAAATTAGCAGTATTAAATACTACTTCAAATGCAGTTGAACGAGTTAATATTACAGCTGATAATTTAGCTACACTTTCTGGTACTCAAACTATTTCTGGAAATAAAACATTTTCAGGAACAACTACATTCTCAGGAGTTAATTCAGATACAGCAACATCATCAGGACAGAAATTAGCAGTATTAAATACTACTTCAAATGCAGTTGAACGAGTTAATATCACTCCTGATAATTTAGCTACACTTTCTGGTACTCAAACTATTTCTGGAAATAAAACATTTTCAGGAACTACTACATTATCTGGTGTTAATACTGATACTGCTACTTCTTCAGGACAGAAATTAGCAGTATTAAATACTACATCAAATGCAGTTGAACGAGTAAATATCACTCCTGATAATTTAGCTACACTTTCTGGTACTCAAACTATTTCTGGTGCAAAAACTTTCTCGGGTATTCCTACTTTTACTAATGGCACAGTAAATGAATTGGATTGGGCAAAAGAACATATGTATATTGCAGGTTCTGGTGCTAATCCATGGGGCGCATTAGTTAAATGGACATATACAGCTACATCAAATGTTCCTTATTTATATTGGTGGAGTTCAATTATAGTACCTTATAAAAGTGCACATCTTTCTATACCTTGTCCTATATCAGGAACAATTACACTTTATGATTATTCAACTACAAGTTCTACAACTATTTGTACAGCTAATGGTATTAATTTTCTAAGTTTAAATCGAGTCGCGTTTTTATATTATGTTATTGATCCAACTAATCCATCTGCTGCTTATTCACAAAATAATTTTAGATTAATTATTAGTGCACAAACACGTAGAGACTTAATGGCTAATGGAACAATTGATCCTAATAGTTGGATTTTAATAGCAATAGAGACTGCCCAATATGATTTAATATTTAAACCGATGGATGTTACAATATATATTGATGAAACTAGATATAGCAATGGTTCAGGTGATGTTATTACAGGAAATAAAACTTTTAATGGAACAACTAGAACATTATCATTAGAAAATCCAGGTAATACTGCACAAAAAACCTTGTCAGGAGGTGGTAATGTTACATTTAGTTCATCTGGATATATAAGATGGGATGCTGATGTAGTTGTTATTAATACAGATAAATCATTTTTACCACAAGGATATCATCGTATTACGAATCCTACTTCTGGGACTATAACTCATTTTAAATCAGATAATACAACAACTACTGTTACATGCACCTCTGAAGGAATTCCCATTGTTATAAGTGCAACTTGGACAGCTTTATATTATGTAATTACAAATGGAATGGGCCTAGCTACTGTTAATGCACAATTTAGAGTAGTTGATTATGAAAATTCTACTTTTAGAGTGAATGATAATTGGATTTTAATTGCATTAGTTAATAGAGATGCTAGTCCCTTAGTTTTAAAATGGATGCCTGCTATGATATATATTCCACAAGGTTCATCTTATTTATCAACTTCTATAAGTATGTCTACCAATACTACACAAACAATTACAGGAACAAAAAGTTTTAATACTAATACTTTAAAAGCATATGATATAAATTGTTTAGATTCATATTTAAATTTTACAAATTCATCATCTACTTCATTATCTATGTATTTTAATAATAAATTAGGAACATCAACCACTGGATGGGTAACATTAGATCCCAATGGAGGAGGAGCAACAGATACTGGTTTAGCTATATGGGATCATTTTATAGTAGGTGGTTCATCTACTTTCAATAATACTAGAATTACTAATAATAATGTTTTAGAATTTGGATTTGGAATTGCTGGAAAAAATGGTGATGCGGGAAAAATAGGATATGAAGTTTGGGATGTAGGATGTTTAAATATTGTAGGTGCTGCAGCTTCTGGTGCTGTAAGAAAGGTAAAAGTTTATGATGATTTAATTGTAAATGGAAATTTAACCGCAAATAATTTTGTTGCTGATAATGTATATATAATTGATTCATTCCTTCTAGCAAGAAGTGCAGGAACTGTTACGAGTTTAATTTTAAGTAATCCACCATCTGGTTTATATAGAGGATTAGTAAGAGTATATAATACTAATGGAACTATTCAAAGTTTGGTTGAACAATTTTTTATAATTAAAGCAGATAAAACTATAATTATAGATGCATCAACAAGAACTACAAAAATAGGTTCAGGTGTAGCATATTTTACAAATGGTTCTATTTCTTCATATTTAGGAATAATGAATTCTTCTGGCTCTACACTTGATATTTATTTTTCTTTTATTAGAGAAGGAAATTATCCGTTTTAATTTATTAATTAAAAAAAATGTATAAAAAATAAATATAAATATAATATATAATAAAATATAAAATGGTAGAAATAATTGATGTCATTAAACTTGATGAAAGTTGGACAGAATCAAAGAGAAAAAATACTTTTTTATGGGAAGAGAATAAAGTTCAATTAAATAATAATTTATCAATTGAAGGTTCTTTAAATATTACAAATGATGATGATGACAATGATAATAATAATACAAATTTAATTAATATTAAAACTGTGCAAACTGATCCAAATAAAAAAACATGTTATGCTTCTATAAGTTTTAATACGCAAATAATAGATAAAGAAAATAAATGGTTAATTGGTACAGGGATGGATGATTATTTAGGTAATCCTGAAAGTTTTGGTATAGTTAATATTAATAATGGTGTGTCTGGATTATATCTTGAACCAAATAATAGTAATTGGTTTTCTCTTTCTGATTTAAGATTAAAAAATATTATTTCTAATATTGATAATAGTTTGGATAAAATAAATAAAATAAGAGCCGTTTATTATTCCTGGAAAAATGATATTAATAATGCGCCACAAGTTGGTTTTATTGCACAAGATGTCTTAGAAGTTTTTAAGGAAGCTGTATCTATTCCTAAAAATCCAGATACACAATATTATGGAGTTAGTTATTCTAATATGACACCATTATTATTAAGTGGTATCCAAGAACTTTATAATAAAGTTATTAAAAATGAATATCTTATTGGTAATAATAATGAATTGATTAATAGTAATAATAATTTGATTTTTGAACTTAAAGAAATAACGGAAATTAATAAAAAATATATTGATTTAAGGCAAAATGAATTAAAATTATTATTAAATAATAAAATTAATGAAATTAATAATATTAATCTTAAACAACAGGAAGAACTTGATGAATTAAAAATTTTAATAAATAATGAAAATAAATTTAATTCTGCAAATATTGAAAAAATAAATAATATTCAATTAAATATTAATAATAAATTAAATCTTTTGGATGATAATTATACTAAAATATTAAAAAATAATGAATATATTATGGATAGATTGGTAATTTTAGAAAATCTAGATGTTAAATTTAATAACTTAATAGAAAATAATGATAATTTAATATCATTATATAATGATTTATTTGATAAACATAATATAATAAAAGAAAAAAATTTAATACTTGAAAATGAATTATCTTTAATTAAAGAAAAAAATATAAAATCCGAAATAGAATTAGCTGAGTTAAAAAAGTTAGTAATAGAAATGGCTAATAATATAACTGATCTAAAAAAAAATACGACTATTAATAAAAATAAGATAGATATTTTACAAAATGTAGTTACAAATATTCAAAAAAAAAATAATGTATAAATTAATTAATTTTATTAATATTTTTTTTTTATTTTAAAATAAATTTTCCATAAGATCAACAGTATTTTCATTAATGATAAGAAAATCAATGACCTTTGCAGAAATATATAAATGATATGAACTCTGTATAGTATTATGATGTGTGAATGACCAATCTAACTTAATTTGATTAAATTTACTGAAATTAACATGTCCAGTAGCACATTCAAACATTTGTCTATTAAATGGAATAAAATAAATACCCGGATCACCAGGAGCAGCTAATTTTGTTGAAGAAGATAATGCAGGAATATAATTACTAAAATATCCAGGATCCATTTTTTGAAATAATGGTAATGTATCTAAACTAAATGTAAAATCTTTAATAGGAGAAAGTGTCTTAAAATATGTAGCTCTTCTTATATCTAAGAAAAATACATTTTGTTGTTGATCTTCTGTTGGTTGATTAATATATACAGGTATAGGATACCAACTATGTTGTTGTTGTTCAGGAACAATACTAAAATAATGCCATTTATCAAATGATTTTGTATTTTCTATAGGCTGAAATGCAAAGAAAATACTTTCTGTCATTCCCATCTCTTTAAGTTCATTGAGTAGTGTATTAGAATCAGTTCCCGCTACAGTTTTACTTTGACTGTTATATAATGTAATCAAATAACGAGATACATTCTTTAAATAAAAATTTCTTATTTCAGGATTAACAAATATATTATTAGAATAACATTCTACATTAATACTTGGTTTGATATTACTAGGAAGTGTAGCATTTGTTTTCATAAATGGAGTTGGATAATTCTCAGGCTCATCTACATATACTGCACTCTGAATAACTTCATTTATATCTGCTAAAGTAATTTCTAAATAATTTTGATTATATAATTGTGGATTTTTATTCACATTCTTTAATACCGGAAAAGATTTTCCTAAATCTTTATTAAACCAAAATAATAAAGGAATTGTCATTGATAAAGGCTCCTGATATGATTTAAATACTTGTGCTCCATCTAATACCTGATATTGTTGATTTAATTCAAAATCTACATTATAATATTGAGCATTTTCTGGTAAATCCTCTCCTACACATTTTTTAAAAGCATCTCTTTTTTCCATAGGTAATTCATAATTCATATAAAATAACATTTCATTAGGACCATAACTATCTAACACCTTTCCATTCATACATAGAGTAATTTTTTTTAATAGTCTTATACCGGGAAATCTACAATAACGATATTTTACATCACTAAAAACTGCTTGTTTATTAGGATTGCCAATACCATCAATTTTAATATTTAAACTCATATCATGAATAAAATCTCCTTCAAAATATAAAGGAATCCTAAATTTAGTTCCCCATTGCATATTACCTTGAACTGAATGTTTCATATACATAGAACTTGATGCTACAAATGGTTTATAAGAATTAGATAAGAAAATATTATGTGTAATTAATAAATCATCTAAAGATACACTATTCTTTGCTTGCATATTTAATTGTTGCAACCTCTTTATTAATAAATTTCTTAAAGTTAAACGTTCATCTGGCAGATTATTCAAACTTTGAAGAATTAATAAAGCGGATTCTACATTTCCAGAACTCATTCTTTCCTCTTTTCTATATTATATATTTATAATTATATATATTTATATAATTTAAAAATGTATTTTTTATAAATAATTATTAATTAATAATATTTTAAATTAAAAAAAAACAATAATTCATATATAAAAATAAAAAAAAATAAATTATTTAACATAATAATAAATACTTAATTCATAAGTTTATTTATAATAAAATAATTGGAAATTGCTGGATTGGTATTTTCATAACTAGTATAATAGAAAAAATATTATATAATAAAAATAATAAAAAAGATAATATTACATTAATTATAAAAGATGTTAAATTAAATAATAATATTAATAATAGTATTATTATGAGAAAAAGAGAAACTAAAAAAAAATTAATAAAAGAATTATCTTATTAATTAAAATAAATTATAAATTATTTATATTAATAACCTTATTTTTTTGATACCAATTTTCAAATTTTTTATAATTAATTTCTATGTTATTATCTATTTTTAAATTACCAAAACACATAGTATAATTTATATTATTATCAACAAGGCCTTCTAAAATATATTCATTATTAGAATAACATTGAACACCAGTTATTTCTATACTAAATTTAGTGTTTTCAGATATATTATTAAATTCACAATAAATATTTTCCCATAAAATATTGATAATAATATCTTTAATTTTACTTTTTAATTCAATCATATCATATTTAAACGCATTATCGATATATGTTAATAAATACTTCCATACCAATTTATATGTTTCAATATTATCTTTATTTATTAATATACTAAAATTTTCTTGTTTAGGTATAATTTCTTTTAACATCATTATTTTTAATATATCTTTTATTATTATCTATTAAAAATAATCATTTTTTTATTTAATATAAAAAAAATGATATTTTTATTATATAATATAAATTTATAAATAAATTGTTTAAAATGTCTAAAAAATTAAAAAAAACTGGATTAAAAAGAGATACTATAGATAAATTTTATACAAAAATAGAAGTAGTTAATGAATGTATTGAAAAAATTAAAAAGTATATTAATATTAATAAAAATGATTTAATTATAGAACCAAGTGCGGGAAATGGTTCTTTTGTTAATTGTATAAAAGAATTAACTAATAATTATTTATTTTATGATATTGAACCGGAAAATAATGAAGAAATTATGAAAGAAGATTTTTTAAAAATTGATTTAAATAATTTAATAAATAAATATAAAAAAATACATATTATAGGAAATCCACCATTTGGACGTAATTCATCAACAGCAATAAAATTTATAAAAAAAAGTTGTAATTTTGCCAATACTATTTCATTTATATTACCAAAAAGTTTTAAAAAAGAAAGTATGCAAAAATATTTTAAAAATACCTTTCATTTAATTTATGAAAGTGATTTAAATGAAAATTCATTCTTAGTTGATAATATTGAAGTTAATGTGCCATGTATTTTTCAAATATGGATAGAAGATAAAAATAATGAAAGAGAGCCTATGACATACTCCCACGGTTAAAACCGTGGGTTTCTTTATTCACCCACGATTTACACCATAGGTCCTAATATAATAGGACAGTTACCGATTTATTTTCCTATATTTTCACTACTATTATATAATAGCAGTATCTGAAAGGAAACACGGTATGGTGATGTCATTTCACCCTAGATGCTGAAATTGAGGTATATAGTATTTTAGCTAATATCTTTAAAAATAAATAATTATTTTTTAATTATGATAAAAAAAAATGACAAAAATAATATAATAATACAATAATAAAATGATGAATTCTAATATGGCAACAGAATTTGAAATAAAACTTAAGAATATAAATAGAGAAGAATTTCTCAGAATTTTAGAATATGCTAGAAAAAATTATAAAGTAGATAATTATGAAATGAATTTAAATATTATAGAAACTAAGTCTAAATTTAGTTCAGTAAGAAGAATAACATTTTATAATGACAAAGCCAATAAACTCAATAAAGAACCAATAATTATAAAAAAAAATAATATTAATAAAAGATATATTAATAATGTATTTGATTATGATGTTGTATTATCACATTCAACAGAAGAACCCATAGATAAATATACTTTCGGAAATAATATTATAATAAGATTAAAAAAACGTGTTTCATTCAAATTAAATGAAGATTATAGATTAGATTTAACTGTTGTAAAAAATGAAACTAATATTACTAGTTTAGATGTTATCTTACATAAATTTTTCAAAGGATTTAATGAAAAAAATATTGAAGAACACGAATTATTTATAGATGCTTATGAAATAGAAATAGAATATATAGGAGAGCGTCATATGGAAATTCGTATTTTAGAAGATGAAGTTAAAGAAATCTTAGAAAAAATTAATATTTTTAAAAATCCTATTAATGAGATTTATGCTTTATTAACTGATAATGAGAAAAGATATAATATAGAATTAAGACATATTTTAAATAGTCCAAAACAATTAAACAAATTTACTTATTATAAAGATGTATATCCAGCAAATGGTTATATATTATTAGATAAAACAGATGGTTTAAGAGTAGTATGTGCATTATTAAACAATTGTCTTTATATGTTATTCTCACAGTCAAAAAAAAATTTTTATCATAAATTACCAAGTAATAAGTTTAATGATTATAATTTCATATTAGATGGTGAATATATTGATAATAAAATAATGGTTTTTGATATTATGTACATAAATAATAAAAAAATATCAAAAGAAAATTATATAACTAGATTAAAACATTTCGAAGAAGCTAAAAAGATAATTGAATTAATTGATAAAAAAATTATAGATATAGAATTTAAAAAATATTATATTATAAATAATAATTTTAAAACATTAATTGAAATGATATACTTAGAAAATAGAAATGAAAAAAAAATAGATGGTTTAATTATAGCTGAACCTGATAAAAATTATTTTAATACAACTAATTACAAGTGGAAACCTTTTGAACATAACACAATAGATTTTTATGCTAAATTAGTAGGAACAGAAAATCATCAATGTATTTATCATCTGTATTCTTATCTCACTTTTGATATAATAGACAAATTAAAATTGCCTAAAACAGATCTACTTAAAATAGAAGGTAATCCAAATATAATGAATGTATTATTCAGTCCATCTATTGATCCAAAAGCATATATTTTTAAATACAAGAATAATAGTTTAAATGGTAAAGTTATTGAATTAGGAAAAGATAGAAAAAATTTAAATTGGGTTTTTCATAAAATTAGAGAAGACAAAGAATTTGGAAATCATTTTCAAACGGCAGAAATAACATATTATAACTTTTATTCTCCATTTGATATTGAAATGTTATATACATTTGATGAAGATCCATACTTTATAAATCAAAATGAACAACATGATAACTTTGCACAAGTTAGACATTTTAATACAGCTATTAAATATGAATTATATAAATTATTTAAAAATTCTGATTTTGTTTTAGATTTAGCTGCAGGAAGAGGAGCCGATTTGAATAAATATTTTGAAAATCATATTAAAAATGTATTAATGGTAGAAGTAGATCCAACTGCTATCTACACTATATTAGAAAGAAAGTATTCTAATCTTAAAAATAAATATAAACAACATTTTAATACTAATATATTTATTCTTAAAGAAGATTTAACTAATAACTATATTGATATATATGATAAAATAGTTAAAGTTATTAATATTAAAACATTTAAACATATATGTTCTCACTTTGCTATACATTATTTTATTTATACTAAAGAACTTATGTCTAACTTTATAAATTTATTAAATTTAAATTTAGAAAAAAATGGAATGTTTATATGCACTTTATTTGATGGAAATAAAGTTAGACATTATTTAGAAAATAAAACTAAAAATAATGAATGGAAAACAGATAAATATTATATAAGATTATTAAATAATAAAAAAGAAATTGAATTGTTATTACCATTCTCTAATAATCAATTATATAAAGAATATATTATAAATATTGATGAATTTGTAGCTGAAATGAAAAATAATAATATTAAATTAATTGAAAAAAAAAATTTTCTTGAATATAAAAATATATCACAACAAAACTTAGATGACGATGATAAAATATTTATAGATTTTTACTGTGCACTTATATTTACAAAAAAATAAAATATATTATACAAAAAAATATGTATGTATGTATATTTATGAATTAATCGTATCAGAAACGGTATGTATAGCATGTGCAAGAGTAGCATCCACATAAACTGCATTTTCTGCTATCTTATTAAAGTTAGCTGTAGCTTTTTGGAGCTGCTCACCATAGCTGGCTAAGTGTTCGGCAGAAAAACCGATCTTTACGTTTGTGGTGTTCTCTTCGATCGTGGCAATAAGCTCTAGCATCTTACTCGCTATGGATTTTATACATCCTATAGAGTGGTGGATAATTTCGGAAGTATTTTCGCAATGTTTCTTCATATTGTCAAGAGCTAGTTGTGCATCTTGCAAGACTCTTTTTTTGTCATCCTCGTCGTTAGTATTAATCGCATAGTGCGAATTATTTACATAATCGCACAGCTCTTCTTCAGCCATATTACGCTCATTAATACTACGTTCCAGGTCAATTGTAATATCCATTTTGCCACTATCACTATTATACATACTAAATTATTTGTCATTTTTTTATGATATAACCAAAAAAAATGATTTTTATTTAAAGATATATATTATACATAAATAAATAACGTTTCACGACATGTTTCGTATAGGAATTGCCCGTGTTTCTACAAAAACACAACAACGTTCTGGCAATTCTCTATCGGAACAAGTCCAACGTCTTAGGCAATATGATTCTCATATGCCTATTTATGAATTTGCACAATCTGCATACAATAAATCTATTTTTCCACATATAATTCAACATATAAAAAACAATACGGAAATTGTTGTATTATATTGTGATAGATTATCCCGAAACGTATCAGATTGTTCTGAATTCATAACAAAAAATTTAATACCAAAAAATTCATACGTTTACTCTATATCTGAAAATATAAGAACTAATACTAAAACAGGAAAATTAGAATTCTTAAAAAAAATAGTAGATGGTGAAACTTTATCGCATAATCTAAGTTTAAGAGTTAAAGATGGATTAAAACATAGTAAAAAAAAACAACCAAAAAAAAAATATGGAAGTGATAATTATGAAAATAAAAATATTAAAATTATAATGGATTTATATAATGATAAAATTAAATACGAAAATATTTTAAAATATTTAAAAGATAATAAAATTAATAAATTTAAAGATAATAGTAATAAAAATAAATGGAGTATTAATTTTATAAAAAATCTTATTAAAGAAAATAAAAATAAAACAGAATATAAAAATAAATTTAATTTTAATGAATTTAAAAAAGAATTAGAAATTATTGATAAACAAAAAAATACGAAAAATGAACCAGAAGCAGAAGAAGATTGTGAATGCGAATGCTTTATAGATTGTTCATTTAAAAATGAACCAATAGATATGGATATTGATGGTTAATAATTTATAAAATAATAAATATAAAATAATAATAATATAAAATAAATATATATATTTTTTTTTATATATATAATAAAAATGCAAGATTCAAAACCATTATTATATCCAGAAGTTAATGATACTAATTTTACAGATAAATTATTTGAAAAGGAAGAATATAATATTTTATATAAACCAAATGAATTATTTTCAGATATTAAACAATATAAATACCAAGGATTAATTTTTAAACAACATCAAATAATGGCAGCTAATTTTATTAATCCATTTACTAATTTTAAAAGAGCTTTATTATTTTATTCAACAGGAAGTGGCAAAACATTAGCGGCATATTTAATAAGTAAAAATTTTATTGAACAATTTAAAATTATTAGAGAAAAAAATATTTTTAATAAAAATTTAAATGATTATATTCCTAATGTAAAAATATTAGGATTTACAAAAGATAATATTAAATTAGAATTTTTAAAATTTCCAGAATTAGGTTTTATATCAGAAGAAGAATTAAAACATTTATATATGATTAAGGATAAATTCGGAAATGAATCACAAGAATATATTACAGAAATAACTAAATATATTATAAGACTCACTAATAAAAATTATGGCGGATATTTTAATTTTTATGGTTATCAAGAAATAGTTAATAAATTATTTATATTTAAAAAACAAAATATAGATTATAAAACTTTATCTATTAAAACATTAAATGAAGAAATTGTAAAAAATAATATTGAAGTAAATCATACTTTTTTAAATGAATTTAAAGACACCCTTATTATATGTGATGAAATACATAATATTTATAATAGTGCACATATTAATAATTATGGATTAGCTATTTTATATATTTTATTACAAAATAAAAAAACTAAATTAGTAGGTTTAAGTGCAACACCATTAAATAATAATCCTAGAGAAATTATTGATTTAATTAATATTTTATCTATTGATACAGTAGATAATATTTTAGATGAAAATTTATATAATAATATTGTTTTATCTTATAAAAATGAAATTAAAAAGGCAAAAACCGAAGAAGAAAAAAATAAAATTAATCTAAAAAAAATTAAAGGACTTGAAGAATTGGTAAAAAAATATTTAACTGGTAAAATTCTTTTTTATGAAAATATTGATTTAAGATATTATCCAAATAGAGAATTTATTGGTGAAAAAATTCCAGGAATTTCATTATTACCTTTTATTAAATGTTATATGTCTGATTTTTTCTTTGAAAATTATATAGATATTATAACATATGATAAAAATACTAATGATTCTACTTTAAATATCTATAATTTTATTTATGAAGATATAATTATGCCAGAAAGAATTATTGATGAAAGACAACTTCAATTAAAACCTGATACCTTTAAAAAAAAATATAATTTATATAATAATAATGGAACATTTTTTGGAGATTTTTTTTATAAAACAAATTTAAAAAAGTATTCATCTAAATATTTTGAAATGTTAAATTATTTAGAAAATACAGAAGGCAAAGTTTTTATATATCATAAATATATTCATAAAAGTGGTGTTTTAATGATTGAAACTATTTTAAAACATAATGGATATATTCATTATGAAGAACCTGCTAATGATAATAGTATATGTCTAAAATGCAAAAAAAAAATGAAAGAACATAACAAAAAAAAAGATAATCATGAATTTATACCAATAAGATATGTTACAATTACCAGTTTAAATGAAGCTAATGCTAGAAAAAATATTATTAACTTATTTAATAATCCGAATAATACTGATGGTTCAATAATAAATATTATTATAGGTTCACAAGTTGTAGAAGAAGGTATTGAACTAAAATCAGTTAATAATTTATTAGTTATGTCTTTACCCACTAATATCGCAACATTTATACAAGTTATAGGTAGATGTATTAGAACAAATTCACATATCTTACTACCACCCGATAAACAATATGTTAAAATTTATATTTTTGTTACTAGTTATACAAATGAACAAAAAAAACAATTTATTCAACACTTTAAACCCATATCTGTAAAAAATACTAATGAAATATATACTGTTGATGAAAATCACTATTATAAAAAAGTTAATGATCATATGGAAATACAAATATTAGAAAAATTTATGAAAGAAATCGCTGTAGATAATGGATTATATGATTTAAAAACCTTTGAAGATGAATTATTTTATTCCTTTAATATTAAACATAAAAGCGCCTTTCATAATAAAACATTAGATGCTACAACATTCATACATTATGAATTTATTAATAATATTGTAGATTTTACTATCCTTTTTATTAAAGAATTATTCTTACGATATAAAGTATTATCTCTTGAAGATATTTTAGAGAAATTTAATACAAATGACTACCAAATACAATATAATAGTTCTCTTATTGATAAAAATCTTATTATATTTATCCTAAATAAATTTATCTTAGATACTAATATTAAAAATTATTTAATTAAAACTTCTATTTATCAAATTCCAGGTCATAAAATAATTAAAATAGATAAATATTATATTTTAATTAACAAAGATACATTCCTTACAAATGATTTGTTAACTGCTAGTAATTTTTCAAGTAAAATACCACTAATGGATTTTATTGATGATATAGATACAATTTACATATCCACTTTTAAAACATTAGAAAATAATGTAAAAAATGAAGATGATTTTTTATCTATATTATTAACTATTAATATTGATATACCTTTAGATAATTATAAAAAATTTTTATTAAATTCTAATAATAAAATCATTAAATCTATATTAACAAAATTTACAGAAAAAAGAGAAAGAAATAATAATATAATAGGTGTATTTAATAATAAATATCAATTTGTTATAAGTGAAAATAATAAGAAAACAGATTCAGAATATAGAGGTTTTGCTTGTAGCTCTCTAAAAAAGAAAAAACTAACAGATTTATTAGATATTTTAAATATAAAAACTAAAAATATATCTACTAAAGATATATGTAATGATATTAAACATTATCTATTTTTTAAACATTTACAATCAAAAGATACTACTTTTTTCATTATGAAAATGTTTCTTTAAAAAAAAAATGATTTTTATTTTAATAAATATATAATAATAATATAATATATATTGGCTTATTACAAATTAATAAAATGTATATTATCCGACAAACTTTTAAAAAAAATATTATGTTAAATAATAATATAATAGAAAATTGTATTAATTTAGATAATTATATAGAAAATTATATAAATACCGAATTCTTAAATAAAAATATTAATGGATATATAACTATAAAATTAAAAAAATATAAATATCTATATCCTAAACTTATTACTAATAAATTATATATTAATAATAAATATATTATAAAAACATATATGGAATTTGATACCATTAAATTTTATAAAAATCAAATAATTACTGGCTTAAAACTTTCAGAAGAAACAACTAATAAATTTGGTGAAATAACTTTCTTAACAAAAACATTTAATGAAAATATTAAAATTACTGCAGTAGATATTAATGTTAATAGTATAGAAAAATATAAAAAATATAATAATATTGTAAAAATTTTAAATATTAATTATATTGATAATAAAGTTAATTTAATTGTAGAAAATGTTAATGAAAATTATTTTGGAACAATTATTTATTTTAGGAATAATTATATAGATAAAAATAATACTGATATCAGTCCATTATTAGATATATCTAAAAACTTTAAATTTAATATAGCATTTTCAACCAATAATAAAAAAAAAGAAAATCTCACCATTAATGAAATTGTAGATAGATTAAATAAATTACCTAAAAAAAATACTTTTATAATTAAATTTAATCAACATCTTATAGAAATAACAGAGACTGAAGAAAATATCACATATAAAGAAATAGATATCTATATTATTAATACATTGATAGAATTTAATAACTATTATTTAATAACACAAGAAGGATTAAAAAAATGATTTTTTATAATTGATATAACTAATTAAAAAATGAAGTTTTATTCATTATTTGTCATTAACAAATATTATGCTTTACCATGGATACTTCACTATACAAATAATTTATATATTTGGCCAATAGATAAGAAAATTGAATGCATATGTGATATTTGTTATAGATATAATTATAATAATGATACCGAAAATACAGAAATTGATACAACACTTTATACAAATTATTATAATGAAAATTATTATAATGAAAATTATTATAATGAAAATTATTATAATGAAAATTAATATAAAAAAATAATTTATTAATTTATTAAATATGTGTATTTATAAAATTATAAATTATATCTATTACAGAATTATTTAATTTTGTATATTCTATATATACTCCATTTGATATTTGGTTAAATTTAATATTATAAAAAGATAATAACTTAATTAATTCATATTTATCTTTAGTTTCTAATATATTTATATATTTATTTATAAATTTTTTTTTTGCATTAATATCATTTTCATTACTTAACATTTTAATATTTTATTTATATTATATATCTATTTATATATTTATATTATTAATAGATAATTAATAATAATAATTTAATCTTCTGTTTGTTCTTTATTTTTTAATGATAAAATTATATTTCTCAATCTATCTTTTTTTAATTGAGAATCCTTTTCCTTATCATTTACCTTAACTTCTTCAATTAATTTCATAAAATTATTATATTCTTCAACCAATTTT
>Ga0214921_10005173_pt1 | contig 18588 bp, 19 predicted proteins | sample LL1505_MetaG_FD_177992 | JGI IMG/M metagenome (GOLD analysis project Ga0214921, IMG submission 177992) | Freshwater microbial communities from Lake Lanier, Atlanta, Georgia, United States - LL-1505 | ecosystem: Environmental > Aquatic > Freshwater > Lake | place: USA: Georgia | collected... | reverse complement strand
TTCGTGGACTTAATTCCTACAAATAAAAATAGAGTCCCCACAATTAGAATGTGAAACAAGTGAACATACAATTCTTTCATTTATATATTTCTAAAATATATTAAAGTCTTGTCATTTATTTATTTTTCTCTTTAAAATATATAAATGTATGCAGACAATGGGTTTAATTATTCTAACACACAAGCCCATCAAACTGGTGGCAAGAAAACTGTAAGAAAGGTTCTTATTAAGAAAGGAAAAGGGCACAAGAGCGTTAAATATTATAAAAATGGAAAATTAATTTATACCGTTAAGCGTGGATTAAAACCAGTTGAAGTTGCACTTATTAAAGTTGGCAAATTTATTCCCGGTCTATTTAAGGACTGCGGTTGCAATAAAACTAGAAAACAACGTCACAAATAAAAACATTGATTCTATTTTGCAAGATGGTCTAATGCAGATAACAATACTTGCTCTTGACTTGTCAACTTTTGAAAAATAAGACACTCATCCATTTTAATCTGATAATATTTGTGAGCAAAGTTTTTGCACGCGAGATAAACTCCGTCGTCGGTCACCTTTATTTCACATAGAATTCCGCCTGGCGTTAAATGAACATTATCTGGGTCTTTTATAGGTATCCATCTTATAAAAGCACCATATCGCAACTCATTCATTTCATCTATATAAGCATATTCTCTCAGTTTTTTTATTAAGTCTTTTATTTCTTCTTTTGATAAATGCAATTCTGACAAAATTTCTAGTTTCATGTCATTTATTTTTTTTGTTGTCAAGTTTAAAAACTTTTTGTTTTCTTCATTGTCTAAAGCTTTTAATAATTTGTCAACATCCATTTGTATTATACATTGAATTTATTAATTTATTTTTATATGTTTTTTAATATTTTCATCTATATATTTTGCCGTTGAACAAAATAATAACCATTTAATCTTGCTGTCTCAAAATTATTACACATATAATTCTCGTGTATGAACAATTTTCTACTTTCTTCCCTATTATAAAAAAGATGTTTATAGTAATCCTTGTTAAAAATTGACGATATAACAACTTCTTCCGGAAAGTATGATAAAAATGGAGTTCCCAATTTTACCATTTCGTAATATTCATTAATAAATTCTTGTATTTTACTGCTATTCATTTTTAATCCAAATACAACGCTACAAACTGCAATGCTATTTACAAGACTTCTATTTGTTATTGCGTTAATAGTTTGAATGGTATCTTTAAATACGGAATTTTCATATGTTGGAATACCTGGAGAATACGGCCAAAATTGCATAAAAATAGAATCGTCATCATTTAATATATCAAATAACCTATGTGGATTATTTACGGCGTAACAAGCTGAATCTATCCAGATTACTTTTTCAAATCCAAGTTTTTCAGCTTCTAACATCATAAATATTTTAAAACAATAAGGAACTCCTGCATATTTCATTTCAAATCCTCTAGGGGTTGGAAATCCACCATTAAATAAATAAAAATAACCGTTGAAACCAACTTTTTCTAATGATTGATGAATGTTTACACCATTTACAGTGCGACAATCTGTTAAATTTGTAGTACAACAAACAAAACATTCTTTTTTGTTTCCACCGTTTCCAATTTTATACAAGATCTTTGAAGGGTATATGTTATTGTCAATATCAATTAACTTTTGACAAACTCCCTTGGTGCATCGGTCGGTAAAAAGATCCAATGAAAATCCATAATCTCCATCATTATTTTCGTATTTTTGTTTTATTAAACTTATAATTTCCTCTTTTTTTTTGTTTAACTTGTTTTTAATTTCCACTAACTCATTATTAGTATAATGTTCTTTTTCTGGAACATCTATTTCAAATGGATTGTCAAATAACTTTTTCTTTTTTTGAGTGTGTTTATTTTTTACCCAATAGCTCAAATTAAGCTTATCATAATTAAAGGTTGTGTTTTTGAATTTTTCAATTGTATCATTTAACAATTGTTCGTTAACTTCTGACCATTCATTTACGATTAAAACAGGTAAATCTTTATACATACTGTTACACCCGTGAGATTTTACTATTGGAATACATCCCATAGTTAAGATTTCCCAGGTTCTGTGACAATCAGGACCATTTCCATAAGGAGATAATGAAAATCCGTAGTCATTATAACTTTTCCACACATTTGTTCTAATTTTGAAATCTAAATCTAAATGCAATAATTCTCTTTCTATACTTAGAACTGCTTTCGTTCTTTCATCGTCTTCATTGTTAAGGTTTACTGAAAAATTAACGTAAATTCTATTTGAAAATGCTCTTTCATAAAAAGGTTTTGCAGAATTCTTTATATTTATTAAAATTTCTTCTTGTTCTATAGGCAAGGTACCCTCGTTTTCACCCCTCCAATTTTTATTTGGGTCATTTGAAATTGTATGATAATCTAGTCCTATTGGAAGTTGTTCCATTTTTTCATGAAACATTAGACAGTTTTGTGAATACCATCTTATTAAATTTGGATGATTTGCCAAATTTAAACAAGTAGACTCCTGTAAAAATTTATCTCTTGGATAGTTCCATATATCTATATTACCTCCAGGAACAACAGCATCCGAATCCCCAGTAAATAAATAAAAATTTACTTGTATTTTTGGTAAAATATCATTTACAAAGTATGGAATTATATCAGTACAAATATAAATAGACATTTCTTCAAACATATTATTGTTAGATATCATTTCGTTTAAATAATCTCTATCGTAACACCAACTTGAAATTGGATTTGGTGAATGAATATCACAAGATTTTATTATTCCTCTACTGTTAACATATTGACACTCGTTTTCCATTATAATTGTTTATTGTTGTATTTATTAATATTGTTTTTAAGTAAATAATATTAATATTGATTATTAATTAAAGTTCCCTTACAAAAACACTGTGACCTTTTTCAACATAATCTTGATAATTACATTCGGAAGTGTCTTTTCCACAAAATAATATAATTTCGTTTGGTTTATACGAAGAACATACTAACTCGTAATATGGCATACCCCTAGTGTAAGAGCCATATATGACTATGTCATACTTGTGTGACACTATATCGTCTAAAACAGTTTTGTCTAATTCGTGAGAATGAAGCGATTCGTCTAGCAAATTTGTATACGTGAAACCCTTTCCATACAAAGAACCGTAATTTATGTTTTTAGACTTATAAATGTGTGGAATCTTAGGATAATCATGACAACTTGCACCAAATTTTTCTTTGAAACCGTGCAGAGTAAGACATCTTAAATAATCAGGACTCGTATCTTCTGACAAATATAATACTCTTTTTATATTTGCGTTATTTGATTTTTCCAACACATATTCTGCCATTTTACGCGTAGTTAAATATGATTTAAAATGATAAATTAACTGTTTTATTAAATTTGAACATTCATCAATCTTATTTTTTGGAATTTCAGTTATAGTTTTGTATATTGAACACTCGTTGTATAAAACGTTTCCTTTTTCTATTAATTTTTTTGGAAAAAATGTCATAGTTTTTTTTGGGCAAAATTCAATATCTGGAAAATAAGGAATACAACCATTGGCAATTATTTCATAATGTCTAACACAGTCCCATCCGCATTTTTTTTTGTTAGTGCAAATAAAGATATTCTATATTCATTATAATATTCTTCTTCCGTCTTATAAATATATCTATTTAAATCCCCCGGAATTAAATTTGGCATTGAATCTGATAATATTTTTTCTTTTATCCTATCTTGAAATGTTATTTTACTTTCGGGTATTGAAAAATTTATTGGATGAGGTTCGTTTCTTTTTAAGATAGTTAGTCCATTGTTATTTGTAAAACGCTCGTGTAAAATCCAGTTTGGGTTGTTTTTCAAAAACTCTTCAATTGCTGGCCACAGTCCCAAGTTTATTTCTTCTAATGGAAACCCGGAGTCTAATGACTGTTGCACAGCGTTCCAACCAGATCTAATTGTTTCTCCTTGCCATTCATCCACTGTTGTGTCGTGCATTATAATATATTTTTTTGTTATCTTACTAAATTTTTCTAACTCTCTTTTTAATTGCCCATAAACATGCCAAGTGTCAATAAATGTTAAATCATAGTTTCTATTTATTTCCATTTCAAGATTGTTTTTCCAGATACATTCTATTCTTATATTTTCAGTTGACGCTACGCTTAATAAATGTTTGACATCACACTCAGCAATATCATTCAACAACAATGTTTTCTGGGTTTCATTCTTGTTATTTAATAATCCACAAACTAATGCCCAACTGCTGACACAACCCCTTACACCCGTTTCAAATGCACTATCACACTCTTCTGCATATCTACATAGAGTTGGCAAATCTTCATTTATGTCGCTAGGAATTGAGTAAAAATTTTCGTAAATTCTTTTGATATTTTCCATTATAAATAAGAGTTAAAATAATACCATTAAGTAGTTTCATCTCAATGTTATTATTATTTATTATTTTTACCAGTTGGCACCAAATGCGCTGCCGCCTAAAACTTCATTAGCCGCCATAATCATTCCACCATATTGATCTCCCATTCCTGGGGTGGCCGCACCTGGCATTGGGGTGGCGTCATTGCGATACATCGCGTTATAGTCCGGAGCATTTTGTTTAACCAGTTCTGTTGGTAAACTGCTGATAGATGTGGTTCCTTGACTCATTCCTCCGTACAAAGAATTTCCCATGGCACTCGCATTGTTAGGCATTTGATTTTGACCAGAGATGGGTTGGGAAACTTTTACATTTCCTTTTCCCTTCTTCTTTTTCTTATCATCTGCCGATTTACCCTCCCATAAATCAACAACTCTATCAAATAAGATGCTCACCTTCTCTCCCATCTTAGTTTGCAAGCTGAGTGTTATTACTAATACGGCTAGAGTTATATAAATTACGCTAAACTCTGGGTATTTCGTTCCACTATAAGTGGGAATATATGTTATAATTCTGTTAATGTAAAAGATGCCAACAAACATTACAACAATCTGAACAATAACTTCAGCTAAAAGTTCAAAACTTCCTTTATCCTCGTCAGCCTCTGGAACAAATTTTTGCATGGCTTTATTCAAAATGATAATAGGAATAAAAGCGATAAGTGCATATTGTGTTATGTTTAATAATTCTGCTTTTGAGTCGTCGTCAAAGTTGAATACATGTTTAAAAAACCCGAATTTTGATGATAATTTTGAATCGTCTAGACTGTCCATATGATTTATAAAAAGAAATTAAAATAATAAAACATAGGATTTTGAAGTCTTCCTAAACAAGTATAAAAACATGGCTATATTTTTGATTAAAGAGAGAAAAATGACAAGCAATCCCGAAGAATTACAATATCTTAATCTTCTTCAAAAAATTTTGGACAGGGGAACTTTAGAACAGGGTAGAAATGGTAATACTCTTAGCATTTTTGGAGAATCAATGCGTTTCTCTCTTGAGAACGGAAAAATTCCCATTTTAACCACTAAAAAAACGGCTTGGAAAACTTGTCTTAAAGAGCTTTTGTGGTTTGTTCGCGGGGAAACAGACAACAAATTTTTACAGCAACAGGGCGTGCATATTTGGGATGGAAACACGACTCGCGAATTCTTAGACTCTAGAGGATTGAATTTATACCCCGAAGGTATAGCGGGGCCTTGTTTTGTAAAAGGAACAAAAGTATTAACTAATAATGGTTATAAAAATATTGAAGAAATAAACAACAATGAGATGGTTTATACACACAATGGTAATTTTTCTCCTGTTGTTGAAAATATGGTCAGAAAATATAATGGTCAGCTATATAAAATTAGACCAAAATATAGTCCATGTGATATTACATGCACACCCGAACATCCTTTTTATGTCAGAAAATTTATTGTAAAAAATAGGTTTAAAATTGATGGTGTTGAAAAAAGAAATGTTGTTTTTTCAGATGATCCTGAATTTATTAAAGCAAAAGATTTAATAAAAGGACAATATTTTTTAGGTATGAAAATTGAAGAAAATGAAATTATTCCTGAATTCTTATTAAATGGAGTTATAACAAAATTAGATAATCCAAATTTTTGGTGGATGATGGGATTATTTGTCGGAGATGGATGGTTAGTTTATGAAAAAAATGGTAATCATGAAAGAAACCGAATTCATTTTGTTATCGCAAATACTCAAATTAATGAGTATTTACCAAGATTGCAAAGTGTTATTTCAAATTTATTACATAGAAGTGATGATAGAGGTTGCAAAACATATTATTCAACAAATCACGATATTGCAAATATTTTAAAGTTATTTGGTAAATATGCAAAAAATAAAATAATTCCAAATTTTGTTCATGAAGCTCCAAAGCATCTTATAAATGAATTTTTAAAAGGATATGTAGCTGCGGATGGTTATAAAAGAACTTTATGCGTAAACGAATCAACTCGTTTAACAACAATATCTTATAATTTAGCATTTGGTGTTCAACGATTATATTATAAACTAGGATTTATTGGTTCATTGCACTTTAGCAAAAGACAGGGAACTACTACAGAATTTCCAAATGGAAGAATATGTAATTTAAATGACGCATATTTATTTGAAGTTTATGAAAATAAGAGACGATCAGACTATTCATTTATTGAAAATGGTTATGCTTGGATAACCATTAAAAACATTGAGATTGAAACCGTTGTTAATGCAGATGTATATAATTTAGCAGTTGTAAATGATAATAGCTATACTGTAAATAATATTTGCGTTCATAATTGCTATGGATATCAGTGGAGAAACTTTGGCGCAAGTTATAACTGCTTTACCGGTAAAAGTTTAGATGCGGAACATCCTTTTGATGGAATTGATCAGTTGCAAAATATTATTGACCAATTGAAAAATCCAAAGACAAGAAATAGTCGGCGTCTTATCATGACTGCGTGGAACCCCAAACAATTAGACCAGATGGCACTCCCACCTTGTCACATAATGTGTCAATTTAATGTTCACGATGCAAACAAACTTTCATGCGCGATGTTTCAGAGGTCAAACGATGAATGCTGTGGGACACCATTCAATATAGCATCATATTCATTTCTAACACATTTATTGGCAAAACATTGTGGATTAGAAGCGTATGAATTTGTTTATTTTAAAGGCAATTGTCACATTTATGAAGAACATATTGAAGGGGCTAAATTACAAATTTCTAGAACGCCATTACCATTTCCAACTTTATCAATTAAACAAGTTAGGGAGAACATTAATGATTATCAGGTTGAAGATTTTGAAATTCATGATTATCAACATCATCCTCAGATAAAATTTCAGATGGTTGCATAAAATTTATAATTAACAATAGTTTGCGTAAATAAGTTAAAAACATATTATTGAATAACTTTATTATGAGTAGTGCTAGAGCTAATGCATCAGCTAGAAATCGCCGCGCTGGAGGAGATATGCCACCTCCGTCGCAAATGCAGGGTTATCCTGGACAACCTGTTCAACAACAAATGCAAATTCCGGCTAAGTTGTCTGTTTCAGACGCAATTGCGCTTATTACACTTCGTTTAGGTCGCGTTGAACAAATCGTTCAGAATATGCCCGTGGATGGTCAAATCGGCGCGGGTCCTGATGGAGAAAATGTTCGCATTGTTGACAATGAAGTTTTTGAAAATATGGTTGATCGGTTGGATGCTCTTGAAAAGGGTCACCGAGAACTTGCTGCGAGAAAGCCGGTTCTTAATGTAAGTCCGGCACCAGCGCCAGTTACGCAAGTTGTCAACAACTCTGTTACAAAGGGTCTTTCTGAATCAGTTGAAGTTCTAAAGGCGGAGATGGTTCAAGTAAAGGATCTTTTATTAAATTTACAGGGATTCACTATGCAAACAAATCAGCGTTTATCTGAAATTGTTTTCAATGGAGGTGAGTTTGTTGAGACGCTTGATAATACTGACGGGATAATTAGTGGAAATATTGTTGAAGATTCAGTTCAACTCCAACAAACAACTGATGAGGTCGTTGAGTCTGTTTCTTTAGAACAATTGATTGAAACCGCTTAAATATGTTGCAAAAACAACTTAAAACCTAGAGAACAAATTGCTTGTGTTAAAATAAGGACCGCTTTATGGGTAATATATGCATAAAAAATCTATACGCATATATTATTATATAAATGGCAACTGCCAATCAAACTTTAGACATTCATGAACAAATTCACGCACAATTTTCATCAAATGAACATATTAAAATTGCAAAAGCTAATATTATGAAGACCTGTTTTAATGATGTATTATCAAAACTGTGTTTTGCAGTTGACTCGCAAAATATTATACTTGACTACAGGTATTTTAAATTTATTGCATCCGTAGACAACTATAACCTGATAATTTGTTATATAGTGTCTGTTATTCAAAGTGTATTAAATAAACATGAAACTTTTATACTTCATGTTAATCTTGATTCATTGACATTGCTTCACATTGAAAAACATTTTAGTTTCATTAAAAATATATCGGAGGTCTTGAAAACTACATTCCCGGATAAACTCAATATTTGCAATGTTTACAATGCTCCATTCATTTTTTCTAAGATTATTTCTATTATAAGCGTTTTTGTAGACAAGAAAACTCAGCAAAAAATTAAACTTATTAAGTCGGAATAGGATCAGCGCAAATATGTTAAAATACATGGGTCATGTGAATAATTCTAATGTGATTTAACAAACCTTTGTTTATCTTGTCAACATGATTTGTATCAGCAATAAAAGACTGCTTGAATTTAATAAAATTAATAATTGCTTGATTGGATTTTTTGCTGCGATATATCTCATCAATTCCCGTAAAAAAACCAAGTCTTCCTATTTTTTCATTATAAATTACATCTCCTGCAGAACGAACCGGCCATTCGTCCCACAATTGTATACCTGTATAATTTAAATGAAATTTAATATCATTCTGAAGAGTTGACTTGCCAGTTCTCGCTGGACCAGCTAAAACAATCATCTTATCATTAGGAATTCCATTCTTTACATTCTCAACATATTGAAACAAAAAATTGTAATCGTCATCTTTCAAATATTGTGCCCAATCGCTCAACGGGTGTTGCGTCATAATATAAATGTAATAAGCAAATTACATTTATATCGTTTTCCTCGCCTAACTTATTTCCTTTTAAAGTTTTTTATTGTTTTTGTAATATTGTAATTTTTTAAAGCATAGACATAGATAAGCTGCGCAACAAATAGAATAAAAACAACTACAAATATTGCAATTAATGCATATAATACTTTTGATGCATTATAAAAAAATGCATAACCAGGTTCTTCTTTCTTATCTAGTTGAAGCAGTTTAATAAGCTGCAATAAAACAAATTTTAAACCAAAAAATGACTCCCAGTGATTCTGGTTTTCCGTTTCTGGAAATAATTGATAACACAATGGTTCATGATACATATATCTCGCATATTTCCTGAATGTGTAATAATCCCAGTCTATAAAGTCTTTTTCATTTTCTTGCAAAACCTGGTCTATAACACTCTTTGTGTATATGCACGCATGGGTTCCAATGCCACATGTTAATAAATTTGTATATTTATCGCAAGGCATTTGAATAAATGGAAGACACCCCAACATATAAATCATGGGTTCGTTTTCTTTCTTCTTAATAAATTCCATAACATTTGTTTGGGTCTGTTTATTTTTTATTTTATCATTGAAAATATAATCGTCTTCCAATATCAAAATATTCTTGTAATTTTTATGTTTTGCGTCCTTAAATACACGAACAAACGCGTCTATTAAATCTATCTTTGGTTCATTTAAATGTAGGTTCTTGCTACATCTTTTATAGCCTTTGTTATACAAAATATAAACTAAATTCGTGGGGTGATATTTTTTTAATTGATTGTGTATGTGCTGTTCTCTTCCATTTCCTTCTAAATGAATTATATATGTTGCATCTAAATTTAACATTCCGTCTGAAAACTCATGTTGTTCTAACCTATAACATTTTGTATCATTCATTTAATATATTTTAATATATTTTATCCAACAATAATTGTTTTTTTCATTTTTAATAATAAATCCAATATATTATAATTTAATAACGCGCAATTAATAAACGGTTACAACTTTTGCCAAATTTTTTGGATAATCTGGATTATGTCCTCGTTCTAACGCTATGTAATAGCTTAACAATTGAATGTGCACGTTAGCTATAATGCCTCCAAATGTTTGATTTTTTTCTATAATTAAGTCAGAATCATTTGAATGACCTATTAATATTACCTGAGCTTCTCTTGCAAGAACCTCTTGGTACGCATTTTGATTCTTAAAATGATTTTCATCATCAATGTCAAAAATTATTATTGGTAAATTTGGAGAAATTAATGCAAAAGTTCCATGTTTTAATGCCGAAGAACTATAACCCTCCGAATGAATATATGCTACTTCTTTTAATTTTAACGCTCCTTCCATTGCAATAGCCTGCGACATACCTTTTCCAAGTAAAAAAATGCTTGTTGCGCATTTTAATTTTTTAGCCAATATTTTTATTTTTTCTATATTTTGTTGTTCAAAAATTGTATTTAACTGAAAAGAAACTTTTCGTAGTTCTGATATAATTATTTTTCTTTTTTCTATGTGGGTCCCTCGGTTTTGTGAAAACCAAACGGCCATCATTGCTAATACAATGCATTGATTTGTAAATGATTTTGTGGAAGCCACTGATACTTCTCGCCCAGCGTTTAAATATACACCGCAATCTGTTTCTCTTGCAATTAATGAATCAACAACATTAACTACGCCCATTGAAACCATGTCATAGTCTCTAGCAATTTGAATACATTGATGCAAATCTTTTGTTTCTCCAGATTGAGACAATAAAACTACAGCCGTTTTACCTTTTTTTGGAATGTCGCGAATATTAAATTCTGCACCATCGTATATAGATACTGTGTCAAATATATCCAATTTTCTGAATATATCTAAAGCCCACAATCCAGAATGATATGATGTTCCGCAGCCTAAAATCAACAAGTGATTTGCTTCTAATAGCCTGTGTTTACAGATGTCTAATCCGCCCAATTTAACTGTAATATTACTCTCTATTCTACCTCCATTATTTATGGCACGGATTATAGATTGTGATTGTTCAAAAATTTCTTTTATTAACCAATGATCATAATTTGTTGGAGACAATTCTATTATATCTTTTGGTTTTTCTTTTATAGAATAACGATGAATGTTTTTATTATAAGTGATAGAGTTGCTTGTTTTTGTTATTTCAATTAAATCGTGGTTATCCAAATCTATATAAGTATTACAAAAATTTCCAAAAGCTATGTGTTCTGAAGCAACAATAATAAATTCTTCATCTATTCCTAATAAAAGAGGCGATCCGTTTCTTATTACCCACATTTTATTTGGGTAGTCTTTGTTGATAATAACAAGAGCCCATGTTCCACACAACTCTTCAACGCTATTCTGAATAGAAACTTCCATAGTTTTTCCCATATCTAAATGCTTTCCTATTAATACGGCGATTACTTCAGTGTCAGTTTGGGATTTGAAAAAATAACCTTCTTTTATTAATTTGTTTTTAATATCATTAAAATTTTCTATTATACCATTGTGAACCAACGAAATGCGATCCTTATTATCGTGATGTGGGTGGGCATTTATATCAGTCTTTCCCCCGTGTGTAGCCCATCGTGTGTGTCCAATCCCTATGTTTTCTTGATCGGATTGCATTGAATTTTTTAAAATCATTTCTTTCTCTAATAAAAGTAGTGCATCATTTGTATTCGTAGACGCGAATTTTATAGTCTGTATTTCTTCTTTATAAATACTGGAAATTCCAACGGAATCATATCCACGGTTCTGTAATAATTTTAACCCGGATAAAATGTATTTTTTATAGTTATTTTTTCCTAGATATCCCACAATTCCACACATAACTAAGATTAATATTATTTTTTTATATTTTATTAGTATTAGAAAAAATTGATTCAAAATTAATATTTAAAAATTATATTAACCAATTCACAATGTCACCGTGTATTTCAATTCCCATTGCCACCCCCGTTAAAATCCCTACAGAAATTCCTGTTTCTACCGTGGAAAATGCAATTCCAATTACGGTTCAAAGGAAAAGAGATAGAAATGTTATGGACGTTATTCAAAGATTATTAGAAATTATCCCTGAAGATCAAACTCTTCTTAGGGGGAAAATTATTGAATTTGTTGATACAACGATTAAAAATGTTGCCCCCCTAGACACAAACACATGTGGAATCAAGCACCTGAACTTATGAATAGCATTTATTTTGTAGAGCTTGCGGAAATTTTAAATGAATATAATCCGGTTATTGACATAGATTGGAAGAGAACTGTGGTAAAAGTTTTCGCTGATCAAGAGTGAAGAAAAGATGAGGATGGATTATGATAAAAAATTGAAAGATATTAAATACATTTTTTTATTTCAAACAAACAATCATGCTTCTCTCTATAACTGAAAAGACTAAAAGGGATATTTTCATTTCTCTCCTGCAACTTTTGAAGGCAGCCACTTCAAATGTAACAATCATTTTCTTGGAAGACCATGTGTATATTCAAGGAATGGATAGCAGTCATGTCTGTCTATTTGACGCGAGAATTTATAACATTTGGTTTAATAAATATGAAATTTGCGAACAAGACTCAAAGAACATTTGTGTAAATTCGCAGATTTTGCACAGCATTCTATCAATGGCTCAAGAGCAAGATTCTGTAACATTGCATTATGAAGGGGAAGCAGATTCACTTGAGATTGATTTAACAAATGCCAAGGGTGAATTCAACAAATATTTCAAGGTTCCATTAATAGATATGGAGTCTGACTTGCTTGAGATTCCCGGTGTTGAATATGACGTTGAGTTTTCAATCAAGGCCAAGAAGATGAATGAGCTCATTTCTCAATTGGCAACTTTTGGAGATGTTATCAATATTAACTGTAGTGAAGAAAAGATAGATTTAATCTCTAAGGGAGATTGTGGCGAGATGCTTGTCAATATTCCTATTGATGATTTGTCTGAGTTTTCAATTTCGGAAGGCCAGGTCATTGATATCTCATATAGTCTTAACTATATCAATAAAATGTGTATTACTACAAAGTTGGCTGCAGAAATTGAATGGTCAATCAGTGCTGATATTCCTTTGAAGATAAAGTATGATTTAGGAGATAATAGTTCGGTTATGTTCTTTATTGCACCCAAAATTGAATAAAAGGGGTTTGCTAGGAGGGGTCATAGGGGAACCTAGGTTCTCTTAAGTGAGTATAAATAATAAAAATTAATTGTGAGTTTTTATTAGTTATTAGACATGTTGAAAATATTTATTGCTTTTTTTATTTTTTGTCTGGTATTGTTCATTTATCTACACATTCAATTTCACCTTAAAACTAGCAATGATTTAGAAGTATATGAGTTAGACCAGGCGTCAAAAGATAAATTAGATGAAATATGTGACTTAAGGCAGCCGGTTATTTTTGATTTTGATAATGATAAGATACTTCAATCCATCAATAAATCATATATTAAAAATAATTATAACGCTTTTGAAGTCAAAATAAGAAACGCAAAGGATACTGATTATACAAGCGAAATTTATATACCTTTGCCATTGCACGCAGCAACTAAATTGTTTGACGAAGATAAGAGTTCTAGTTATTTTTCTGAGAACAATACAGATTTTTTACAGGAGACTGGACTCATTAAGCATATGCAATATAATGATTCTTTTATTCGGCCACCCATGGTATCTAACTGCAACTATGATATCGTGCTTGGATCTGAAGGAACACAAACCCCGTTCAGATACGAAATAAATTATCGTAATTTCTTCTTAGTAACAGAGGGCAAAGCTATTATTAAATTGGCTGCGCCTCAGAGTTCAAAATATTTATATCCTGAACGCGATTATGAAAATTTTGAATTTAGGTCTCCCGTAAATCCTTGGAAGGTTCAGCCACAATATAGCGCCGATTTTGATAAGATGAAATGTTTGGATGTTGTTTTGAATCCTGGTCAAACTATAAACATTCCTGCTTATTGGTGGTATAGCATTCAATTTGAAAAGGAAACTTGCATTGCATGTTTCAGATACAGAACATATATGAACAATGCAGCAATTGTTCCTCACATTGCAATGCACGCACTTCAGCTTCAGAATGTGAAGAGAGAAGTGGTTAAGAAACATGACATTAAAGATTTGAATACTAAAAACTCAAAACCTTTTTCTCTCGTTGACACAAATGTAGAATCAAAAAAGGGCGACTCTGAAAAAGTGCAAACCGAAGAAATACCTGGCGTTGAAAGTACAACTAGCATTAACAATTCTGAGTTGTAATCTTTTGAGAACTACTATATATATTATAATGGGTTAAAGGTATCTTGACATTATAATATAATAAACCCTAATATGACACACCCCGTGTGTAAGGTTCACATTAATGATAGAGGATACACCACATGGACTTATATCAATATGGCAGATTTGAAAGACATTGAAATTAAAGAGCTACATCCAGCCGAACATAAACTATTTACAAACGATGTTTTTTCTTATGATAGAGGAACAGGAGATTTCAAAATTTTGCATTCTAGCATTCGCATAGGAAAAAATATACCCGGCGTTCTTGTCTTAAAGGGGAGTAAGACATATGGACGAGCAGATAATGGGAAACTTCTATATAAATGCATTCCAGACGACAGACGACTGCCTACCTTTCTTATTCCTTATGAAATGAAAAATGTAGGGTTCTCCAAGGTATTTGTAGATCATTATTGCACTTTCAACTTTGTTGAATGGAATGACAAGCATCCTAGAGCAGTAATATCCCAAATGATTGGCTCAGTTGATGTCTTGGACAACTTTTATGAATATCAACTTTATTGTAAGAGTTTGAACGCATCTATTCAGAATTTTACAAAGGAGACATCCAAGGCTCTAAAAAATCATGCGCACGATGCATTTATTGATAATATTAGTAAAAAATACCCAGAAATTGTTGACAGAACTGACAATAGTATGTGGCATATTTTTACTATTGACCCTCCCAATAGTCTTGATTATGACGACGCGTTCAGTATTCGCGCTTTGGATAATGGTATACAGCAGTTAAGTATATACATTTCCAATGTAACAATCTGGATGGATGTTCTCAATCTTTGGGATTCATTTTCTCGTAGAATTTCAACGATTTATTTGCCAGATAGAAAGCGCCCCATGTTGCCAACAATATTATCCGATTGTTTGTGTAGTCTTCAATCTAATCACACTCGTCTTGCTTTTGTAATGGACCTTTTTATTGAGGGCGACACAATAACTGATATCAAATATTCCAATTGCAAAATAAAGGTAAATAGAAATTATTGTTACGAAGAGCCAAGTCTTTTGGAAAACCCGCACTATCAGGCAGTGTTTGAGTTGACAAAGACCATATCAAAAAAGTACAAATACATAAACAATGTCAGAAATAGTCATGAAATCGTTTGTTATCTTATGATTCTTATGAACTACAACACCGCAAAGGAACTTCTTGTTAATAAAAATGGCATTTTTCGTTCTACAATCATGAAGAGGGACTTTTCTCCCCCAGAAAATGTCCCCGAAGATGTAAGCAAGTTTATCAAAATATGGAATAGTTCTGCCGGGCAATACATAGATGCGAGTTGTTTGGAAGACGGTCAGACAATTTCGCATGATTTGCTTGAAATGGATGCATATGTACATATAACATCACCTATTAGAAGGCTCGTTGATTTGTTGAATATCATTCAATTTCAGCAGAACACTGGAATTATTAAGCTGTCTGACAATGCAAATAATTTTTATAAGAAATGGTTAGACGAACTTGAATATATTAATACAACAATGAGGTCAATTCGCCGGATTCAAAACGATTGCAATTTGTTGCATATGTGTTCAACATCACCAGAAATAATGGATAAAATGTATAAAGGTTATGTTTTTGATAAAATTATTAGAAATGATGGATTGTTCCAATATATTGTATATTTGCCAGAGTTGAAGATGGCATCCCGAGTAACATTCAGAAACAACATTGAAAATTATTCTATTTGCAATTATAAGTTATATTTGTTTCATGATGAAGAAAAGTTCAAGAAGAAGATTCGGCTGCAACTCATTCTATAGATTCTTTTTCTCAGAATCAGCAAAACCAACATATCTTCCAGAAGATTCATCGTATAGTGTTAAAAACAAGTTATTGAATACATCTTTCATGGAAAGAACCGCAACATTTTCAAGCATTTTTGTGTTTTTTTTGATATAATCATTGCATTCTTGTAAATTATACCCCGGGATTCTTGTCATACAATGATGTATGTGATGATACTCTATACCCATAGTAAAGTATTTTAACCACCGTGGAATCATTATAAAACTTGAACCCTCTAGCCCAGATTCTCTCAAAGTCCATTCTGAATTGTTTTTAATATACGCAGGGTTGAATGTGTGTTGATTGTGAAATAAAATAAAACCAATAACACATGTGAAATAAAATGCAATATTGTAATGAATAAAAATGGAATACTTATAATAAATATATTGTTGTATGGCTAAGCAAGTATTATTTATAGCCCAATCAACGCATGTTTCGCGGCTTGCATAATTATATCCATTTGATAACAAAATCGTCAATCGGTTCAGTATAAAAAAATTAAAAAATGGAACAATTGTAAAGAATATTAGTGGGCCTCTATAAATTCTGTATAGCATTTTATATCCTGGATGTAATTTGTTATATTGTGACACAGTATAATCAATCGTTTCTGACCATTGATATTTAAATGAATTTTCTATATTTCCGTTTGACAAGTGATGCATAAAATGTTTAGAGTTCCATGAAAATGGCGTCATTACAAATGAGCCGCAAGCTGAACCAATAGCATAATTTAAATTGCGATTTGGTGTATAAGAGTTGTGACCGCAATCATGAAATATAAGGAATGTCCTTAATAGCATTAAAGTTAGAAGAGGAATAGTTATAATTGACAATATGGATTCTCTAAAGCAATAAACGCCGTACATTGAAAATCCAAAACAAAAACAATGAAATAAAAAATCTGTCGCTGCCGACCAATATGATGCCGAATAATTTTTATATATAGTTGAATTAATACTAGCGTCCATTAGTCTATTATAATATAATTTTTATATTACAATAGCAAACAATTAATATAAAAATTGACGTAATATTATGTTGTTAAAACAACGTCAAATTAAAACAATGCTAACTCGTTCAAAGAGCAAAGAAACGCAAAACAATGACAAATATGTTGAACACATAAATACATTGCACGCAGTTGCAGAAGGTTTATTAAACTATTCTACAAATATTGGCGATGACAAAAAGAGAGAAATAATTGAAAATTATGAGAATATTATTCGTTGCTTATTGAATGTTGATTAAAAGAATTTACATTACTTGCTTAGAACTCTTATCAATTGTCACTTCTTGTGCGACATTTTTTATTATTTTATTGTAATTTTTCTCATCTTCTTCCGCAGTTGCCCCACCCATAGAGTGCAGAACAATCATATTATAATCTGTATTTTTTTGATTATTATAATCACTTGATTCTGGATGTTCTTCTTGCCATTCATGAATTTGTTTAAAGTTCTTAGCCGCTATATATTTTATAGCAGTTTTTAATTTTTTCTTTTCTTCATTGTCTTTTTCCCAAGAATCTTTATCCTTTACATACAATACTTCTCTTTTTAGATCGCTGCAGTGAATGGGTCTTTTAAACAAATCAAGTTCTTTAAGTCCTCTAATAAAAAGTTTTGAAATACCTTCAGTGTATCCTAATCGTCCAACCATATCCAAATCAGAAGTTTTCAATTGAAGTTGATTAATAAAGTCCATAATGTTAAGAGCATCTTTACATTTCTCATTAAGAAATAAATTTAGGTTAAAATTGTTATTGTTTGTAGTATTATTCGTAATATACTTTCCCTCCTTTGCTAATTCAATAATTTTTGTATTTTGCTCAATAAGCATGGTTTTGAATTCATTATTTTGTTTCATTAGCTCCTGGATGAGGGATTCATGGTCTATTTTGTCATTTGTTTCTGACAAAACTACATTTTGTTCTGTTTGCAAATTTTTAATTCCGGTGCACAGTCTTTTGTGATTGCATAGGCTTGACATGTGTTTATATTTTTTTCCACAAGCGCAATTATAAATTTTGTCGGTGTTTTCTGGCGTTTTTTCGTTAGGATTTGTTCGTATTTTATGTTTGCGTGTCAATAAATGTCTACCATATTCACTTTCTTTAGACGATTTAAAGTCACAATGTTCGCAAAAAAATTTTGTGGCGTTTTTTGGTGCGAAAATATTCGGATTCATACGGCTACATTACTAATAGAAAAAACGCCTAAATCCTTTTCTCAAAAAAGTATAAAAATTTTATGGTAACACATTTTGGATGAAAAATTTGGCATTTGCAGCATTTTGGTCTAAAATCACTTTTGGGAAATTTCTGTTTTATAAAAATCCCAGGGTTTTCCAAAATTGGACATTTTTTTTGTCCATTTTTAACTTTCGCAAACACTTTTCAACATTCGAAAAAT
>Ga0214921_10005172_pt1 | contig 18589 bp, 20 predicted proteins | sample LL1505_MetaG_FD_177992 | JGI IMG/M metagenome (GOLD analysis project Ga0214921, IMG submission 177992) | Freshwater microbial communities from Lake Lanier, Atlanta, Georgia, United States - LL-1505 | ecosystem: Environmental > Aquatic > Freshwater > Lake | place: USA: Georgia | collected... | reverse complement strand
AAAGCGCGGGATTGATACCATGCGTTATATGACCTGGATGGTCGGTGCTTCAATGGTCATGCAAGCCTGTGCGTATTTTTGGCAAACACCCTTGGTATGGATCTGGTGGTATTTATTTGCCATTACCTGCGCTTCCTTTGTGTTGGCACAAAGCATTATTGTTTTGTATTTTCCGAAGCACTATTCAGGAAGAGTCAGCACTACATACAACCTCACACTCTTTATTGGCGCCTTTATTGTGCAATGGGGTATTGGCCATCTATTGGATTTCGGAATTGCCATGGGATGGAATAAAACCAGCGCTTATGATTTGGCGTTAGCCGTATTTCTAATCGTGCAAATTGCTGGTTTTATATGGTTCTTGATTGCACCCAAATACTATCCTGCCGCATTCTTTCGCGATGACGATGAAGAAGAAAATACTCCAGTGACGACCTAGAGTACAACCTAGAGTATTAGGATTTGTTTTCGAGAGCCGCTACTTTTGCTTCAAGCGCTTCTAACTTTTCACGGGTCTTAGCCAAGACCTTCGACTGAATATCAAACTCTTCGCGGGTAACCAAATCCATGCGTTGAAAGCCTTGGTTCATCATAGCCCTGACATTTTTTTCAATGTCTTTAGCGGGTGAGTTGCGAATGACCTCGCCGATCTTGTTTTGCATATCGACCGCAATGGTCTGCATTTGCTCGAATAGTTGACTGGGTTTTTGCATAGATAAATTGTAGGGCGAAGCCAAAGACCTTGCATGCACAAAATAAGTGCAAATTACAGTGCATTCTTTTGGTGCAAAAGCCCGTTATTCAACAGAGTTTCACCAAGTTGAAACCTAAATAAAAGATAAAAATCCATCTTAAATACCATAAGTAATTGATTATAAATGATATTTTAAGGTTGGCATGCTAATTGCATAAGTAGGTCTGTAGTGCATTTTTTCATTCAACCAGAAGGGAGTATTTATGAACACTTTTAAGAAAACCACACTTGCTCTAGCGATCTCCGCATTAGCAGGCGGCGCATTGGCGCAATCGGCACCAGCACCCGCTCCTGAGCCAAGTCCGATTACGGCTAACGTTACGGTAGTTAACGACTATCGTTATCGCGGCATCAGTCAATCAAACTTTAAGCCAGCTATTCAGGGTGGATTTGATTATGCCCATGAGAGCGGCTTCTACATTGGTAACTGGAACTCCTCGATTAGCTGGATTAGTGATGCAAATAGTGCTGGTGGTCGAAATAATGTATCGGCACCGATTGAAATGGATTTCTATGCCGGTTTCAAGAAAGAATTAATTGAAAAAGGGTTTGCCTCAGATTTAGGAGTTTTACAGTATTACTATCCAACTACAGGCTTACCAAGTAGTGCTACTAATCCAAATACAACAGAGATTTATGTCGCACAAAATTTTACTTTTGGACCGGTAACTGGTTTTGTTAAGTTTTCGTATGCAGTTAGTAATATTTTCGGATTTGCTAACAGTTCAGGCTCTTACTATCCAGATTTAACCCTAAATTATGATACTGGTATTTGGGGAATTACTGCTAATGCACATATTGGCTACCAGTATGTTGCTGGCAATTACAGCAGAACTGTATCAAACAGCTCTTTATATTCCTATACAGACTATAAGCTTGGATTAACTAAGGATTTTGGTGGAGGATTATCTTTATCTGCGGCTTATGTAACAACTAATGCAGGTAAATCTGGAGCAACATATAACTATTCCTCACCTACCGGAAAAAATTTAGGTGGATCAACCGGAATTGTTTCTTTGACAAAAACTTTCTAATTCCTCTCACTGTCTAGGAGATATGCATGAAAATGATTACCGCAATCATCAAGCCTTTCAAGCTTGACGAGGTGCGTGAAGCTCTCTCAGAAGTTGGGGTTTCAGGCATCACCGTCTCAGAGGTGAAAGGTTTTGGTCGACAAAAGGGTCACACCGAGTTATATCGTGGTGCTGAATATGTTGTTGATTTTTTACCCAAGGTTCGCATTGAAGCTGCGGTAGAAGATGGCATTCTCGATCGCGCCATTGAGGCGATTGAGAAATCAGCACGCACAGGCAAGATTGGTGATGGCAAGATTTTTGTCTCCTCCATCGAACATGTCGTTCGTATTCGTACCGGTGAAACCGGTACCTCAGCACTATAAGGGGTTAACCATGTTGAATTGGATGAAACGTCTCGTTGCTGCTGGTGCTATGGCACTTGCAGTGACCACAACGACAGGTGCGCTAGTCTCCCCAGCGTACGCTGCCGATGATAAAAAACCCGCAGTGACCGCACCTGCCGCAGCTCCTGGAGCCCCAGCTGCTGCTCCATCAGCCGATCCTGCTCCAACGCCGAATAAAGCAGATACGACTTGGATGATGGTATCAACAGCCTTAGTGATGTTGATGACACTTCCTGGCCTCGCATTGTTCTATGGTGGCTTAACCCGCAGTAAAAACGTACTCTCCGTTTTAATGCAATGTATGGTGGTGTTCTCCTTAGTGGCAGTGTTATGGGCCATTTACGGATACAGTTTTGCGTTTACAGAGGGCAACGCGTTCTTTGGTGGCTTAGATCGACTATTTTTGTCGGGCATGACTCCAGAGAGTACAGGTGCAACCTTTAGTAAAGGAATTGTGATTTATGAATACTCGTTCATGGCATTCCAAGCCACCTTTGCATGCATTACCTGCTGCCTGATCATCGGTGCATTTGCTGAGCGCGCGAAGTTCTCCGCAATCTTGTTATTCATGATCATTTGGTTTACGTTTAGCTATCTGCCAATTGCTCACATGGTTTGGTTCTGGGCCGGCCCAGATGCAATCAAGGACGCCGCAAGTCTTGAGGCAGTCACTGCTAGCGCTGGTTGGTTGTGGCAAAAAGGCATGCTTGATTTTGCTGGCGGTACTGTAGTCCACATTAATGCAGCAATCGCTGGTTTAGTGGGATCTTACGTAATTGGTAAGCGCATTGGCTATGGTAAAGAAGCCATGAAGCCCCATAACTTGGCTTACACCATGGTTGGTGCATCACTCTTGTGGTTTGGCTGGTTTGGCTTTAACGCCGGCTCTGCTCTTGAGGCAAATGGCAGCGCAGTGCTTGCGTTGGTAACCACTTTGTTAGCCACCGCTGCAGCAGTTCTTGGTTGGACCATTGCTGAATGGATGACCAAAGGCAAGCCCTCGATGTTGGGTGCTGCCTCTGGTTGTGTTGCAGGCTTAGTCGCAATTACCCCCGCAGCAGGCTTTGTTGGTCCAATGGGTGCCATCATCATTGGCTTTATTGCTGGAGTTCTGTGCTTATGGGGTGTATCAGGCCTTAAGCGCATGCTCGGTGCCGATGATAGCCTCGACGTATTTGGTGTTCATGGCGTTGGTGGCATTGTTGGTGCAATTTTGACCGGTGTCTTTGCTGATCCTGCCTTAGGTGGAGCTGGTATTTATGACTATGTTGCCAATGCAGTTGCTACCGAATATTCAATTGGTAGTCAAGTGTTCATCCAAGCTCAAGGCGTGGTGGTGACTCTGATTTGGTCTGGTGTTGTTGCGTTCATTGCTTTCAAGATCGCGGATATGGTGTTTGGACTGCGCGTCAAGGAAGAGGAAGAGCGCGAGGGACTCGACATTACTTCCCATGGCGAGGCTGCTTACGAGTCCTAAATTGATTTGCAATAGTGATTGGTTGTTTACCCCTCACTAGGCGGCACTGGTTGGTTGCCTAGTTTTTAAGCGCGGAATCGCAAGATTCCGCGTCTTTCTTTCAAAAAACTTACAATGCGGATATGGTCCCGCATCTTATTACCGCCTTAAGTGGCCCCCTCTTAGAGCTCGAGTCGAAAGTCCTCGAAGCAACCCCAACGATTGAGCGCTGGTTTCGCTTGGAATGGCAGGAGCATACTCCACCGTTTTATTGCTCGGTTGATCTACGTAACTCCGGATTTAAGCTCTCTCCGGTTGATACCAATCTATTCCCAGGTGGGTTTAATAACCTGTCTCCAGAAATGTTGCCCTTGGCCGTTCAGGCTGCGATGGCGGCGATCGAGAAAATTTGCCCAGAGGCTAAAAATTTATTATTGATCCCAGAGCGACACACACGCAACACCTTTTATTTACAGAATATTGCCTGCCTATCATCAATTCTGCGACAAGCTGGATTAAATGTCCGTTTGGGTACCTTATCGGAGGAGATTAAAAAGCCGACTGCCATTGAACTACCTGAGGGCGGAAAACTAGTTTTAGAACCCCTTACACGATTAGGTTTACGCAAGACTCGTTTGGGCCTCAAAGATTTTGACCCTTGCTCAATTTTGTTAAACAATGATTTATCCGCCGGTATTCCGCCAATACTCGAGAACGTCTATGAGCAATATTTATTACCAGGATTGCATGCGGGTTGGCCAAGTCGTCGCAAATCCAATCACTTTCAAGCCTATGAAGAGTTAGCAAAGAAATTTGCCAAACTAATCAATATTGATCCCTGGATGATCAATCCCTATTACGCCCGCTGCACGGGTATGGATTTTCATGAGCAAAAGGGTGAAGAGCAATTACTTGCCGCAGTTGATCAAGTGCTCAAGAAGACCGCTAAAAAATACCGCGAGTATGGGATTAAAGACAAACCTTATGTGGTCGTGAAGCCTGATGCTGGAACCTATGGAATGGGTGTGATGGTTGCGCATGACCCTAATGATCTAAAGAACTTAAATCGCCGTGACCGTAACAAGATGAGTGTTGTTAAGGAAGGTCTTGAGGTAAACGACGTGATTGTTCAAGAAGGTGTCTATACCTTTGAAAAGGTTAATGAGGCAGTGGCCGAACCCGTGGTTTATATGATTGATCGTTACGTAGTCGGTGGCTTTTATCGGGTTCATACCGATCGTGGGCCGGATGAGAATCTGAATGCGCCCGGAATGCATTTTGTACCCCTTGCGTTTGAACAAAACGCCATGCCCGATATGAAAGCAAAGCCAGGCAGTGCAGCACCAAACCGTTTTTATATGTACGGCGTTGTTGCGCGCTTGGCCCTGCTCGCCGCATCGCTTGAGCTTGAGCGCACCGATCCGGATGCCGAGGCCGCTTAAGTCTGGCCATGAAATTCCTTTTTATTGCCGATCCCCTCGATTCATTCAAGGTCGAGAAAGATAGCACCTTGGCCATGATGCGCGCTGCATCGGCTGCAGGTCATGCGATTTGGTATACCCAAAGCCATGATTTACTGTGGGGTGAAGGCAAAGCCAGAGCGCGTTGCCAAGCGATTGAACTTTTAGATGGTGAGCATTGGTATGCGTTAGGTTCATTTGAGGAGCATCCGCTGGAATATTTCTCAGCAGTATTGATGCGCCAAGATCCACCTTTTACGGTGGAGTATTTGACAAGTACTTGGATCTTATCGGCTGCGGTTTTGCAAGGGGCGCGGGTATTTAATTCGCCAGATGCAGTTCGCAATCATTCTGAGAAACTCTCGATTACGGAGTTCCCACAATTTATTCCTCCAAGCTTGGTGACGCGTGATATTCATGCAATTCGTGATTTTCATCAGCTGCATCACGATATCGTGATTAAGCCGCTCGATGGTATGGGAGGCATGGGCGTATTTCGGGTCGGGCCCGATGGCCTCAATTTAGCAAGTATTGTTGAAACGCTGGGTGAGAATGGCACACGCACATTGATGGCACAACGTTACTTACCCGAAATTACTGCTGGGGATAAGCGCGTTTTATTAATTGGTGGTGAAGTCATGCCCTATGCCTTAGCCCGTATTCCGCAGGGCTCGGAGATTCGTGGGAACTTAGCTGTGGGTGGAAAAGGTCTGGCGATGGCCCTGACAGCGCGCGAAGAGGAAATTGCAAATCATTTAGCCCCCATTTTGGCTAAGCGTGGTTTGTTCTTAGTTGGACTTGACATGATCGGCGGCTACTTAACCGAGATTAATGTGACTAGTCCAACCTGCTTTGTGGAAATTACTCAACAAACCAATTTGGATATTGCTCAAAAATGGCTTACATTGCTTGAAAAGGAGCTAATTTAAAGTGCCAGGAATCCTAATTGTTGCCCACACACCGATTGCTGGATCAATGCTTGGCTTTGTTGAGCATACCTATGGCAAGGTGCCGGTTCGTATGGCTGCAGTTGATATTCCTCCGTATGAGGATACCAAAGTCAGCTTTGATCGTGTTTATGAAGCGGCAACCCAGGTCCAAAGTGAATATGGAATATTGGTATTAACGGACGTCATGGGTGCTACGCCGGCAAACGTTGCTACTCGGCTTGCAAGGTCAGACCTTTTCCAGTGCAAGGTGATTGTTCTAGCCGGTGTGAATTTGCCAATGCTGATGCGGGCAATTTCTTATCGGGGTACCGGGGTTGAATCGGTTGCCCTAAAAGCAATGCAAGGGGGTCAAAACGGAATTATTCGGTTAGGGGCGCCCTCTTCGATGACAGAGAGTGAGCTTATCTTGAATCAGAATGCAGGAACGAGCGATGCCAAAAGTTGATATTGAAATTATTAATAAGCTTGGTCTGCATGCACGTGCCTCAGCAAAATTATCGCAACTCGCTAGTGAGTATCCGTGCGAGGTTTTTATGAGCAAGAACGGCCGACGCATCAATGCCAAAAGTATTATGGGCGTGATGATGTTAGCCGCTGGTATCGGAAGCATCGTTACCATTGAGACCGTTGGCGAAAAAGAAGACGACGCCTTAAAGAAAATTTGTGAATTGATTCAAGATCGATTTGGTGAGGGCGAGTAGTTATGACCTTTGCTCTTCATGGGATTGCTGTTTCCAAAGGTATTGCCATTGGTAAGGCAGTATTAATTTCGAGAGCAGCCCTTGAAGTTAGTCATTATTTAATTGAGCCCGGGACTGAAGAGGCGGAAGCTAAAAAATTACTCGAAGCATTTGATTGCGTCCGCCAAGAGCTCAATACTCTGAAAGCGGCTTTGCCTAAAGATGCTCCACAGGAGATGGCAGCATTTTTAGATGTTCATCAACTAATCCTATCGGATCCCACCTTAGCCGAAAAGCCTTTAGCCCTAATTCGGGAAAAACGGCTAAACGCTGCTTGGGCGTTGACGACGGAGCTCAATGATTTGCTTGAGCAATTTGCTGAAATGGATGATCCGTATTTAAAGGAACGGGGTAATGATATTCGCCAGGTCGCCGAGCGTGTTTTGAAGGCCTTGCAGTCAAATAACCGTCAGACTGTCATTGGTGGTGAGGGTCTGATTACCGGACACTTTGATGATGACGCGATCGTGGTGGCGCATGATATTGCACCTCATGACATGTTGCGTTTTAAAGAGAACGCATTAGGTGGATTTGTGACCGATTTAGGTGGCAAGACTTCACATACCGCCATTGTGGCTCGCAGCCTAGAAATACCTGCAGTTGTTGGTATTCGGCACGCGAGCGACATGATTGAGCACGGCGATTGGATTGTGATTGATGGCGACCGCGGGATTGTGGTAGTTGCTCCAGACGAAACGCTCTTAAGTCAATATCGGAGCCTTCAGGCTGAGCAACGCATTGAGTCAGAAAAGCTACAGGAGCTCAAGTACAGCCCAACCCGCACTAAAGATGGTGTTGAGATCGAGTTATTTGCCAATATTGAATTACCAGAAGATGCAAAGCATGCCCTAGATTTGGGGGCAGTCGGTATTGGCCTATTTCGGTCTGAGTTCTTGTTTATGAACCAAGAACATGGTCTTCCAGATGAAGAGAAGCAATATCAGGAATACACGCGTGCCGTTGAGGCAATGTTTGGTTTACCAGTGAATATTCGTACGATTGACATTGGTTCCGATAAAGCGGTAGCGGGAACAGAGACTGGAACTACTGGAACCTCCCCGCTCGGATTGCGGGCCATACGTTGGTCTTTATCTGAGCCTGAGATTTTTTTAACCCAATTGCGCGCAATCTTGCGTGCATCGGCTCATGGTCAGGTTCGACTGTTATTGCCAATGTTAGCTCATGCTCAAGAGATTCATGAAAGCTTGCGTTTGATTGAAAAAGCGAAGCAGCAATTGCAAGAGCGGGGTCAGGCATTTAATCCAGATATTCAGGTGGGGGCAATGATTGAAATACCTGCAGCTGCCTTAATGATGCCGCTTTTTGTAAAACACTTTGATTACCTTTCAATTGGTACGAACGATCTGATCCAGTACACCTTGGCAATTGATCGCGCCGATCACGCTGTAGCTCACTTGTATGACCCATTAAATCCAGCGGTACTGAACTTAATTGCGGGGATTATCCGTGAAGCAAATCGAGCTAATGTACCCATTGCAGTATGCGGTGAGATGGCTGGCGACCCTGCTTTGACAAAGCTATTGCTGGCGATGGGCCTGACCGATTTCTCAATGCACTTTAGTCAGCTCTTACTGGTTAAGCGTGAGATTATGCAAGCCGATACTCGCAAGTTAAAGATGCATATTCATGAGCTATTAGCGGCTTACGAGCCAGTTGAGCAAGGCGTTCTATTGAATCGCCTGAACTCAATTCATTAAGGTTTGCCTGATCCGCATACGGGACAGGCATGATGGCGTGCGAGATTAATTTCATCTACCTGGGTCGTTCGGGCATTCCAGATCAACAAACGTCCGAGTAATGGTTCTCCAAAACCAATAATTACTTGCAGAGTTTGCGCCGCCGCAATAGTTCCAATAATGCCCACCAAAGGTGCAAATACTCCCATGCTGGCACAGTTGGTTTCAACATAATTTGGGTCTGGTGGAAAGACGCAGGCATAGCACGGTGAGCTCGAATTACGAAGATCAAATACGCTCACTTGACCATCAAAGCGTAATGCAGCTCCAGAGACCAATACTTTTTTATGGTTTACACACACCCGATTAATTAAATGTCGGGTTAGAAAGTTATCGGTGCAGTCAACGACTACATCAACATTTTGGATGAGCTCTTCAAGTAAAGGTTCATCAATCTTCTTTTCAAGTGCTTGAACCTGACAGGTGGGATTTAGGTTTTTCAGAAAACGCTTACCTGATGCCACTTTACTCATGCCAATACTATCCATTTGATGCATTATCTGTCGCTGAAGATTGGTGAGATCAACATGATCATGGTCAATCAGAGTAATTTTTCCAATCCCAGCTGCGGCTAGATAGGGCACGCACGCACAGCCTAAACCACCAGCACCTATAACGAGAACATGAGAATTTAACAGCCGTTCTTGGCCAGTAATATCAATTTCATCGAGCAGTAGGTGGCGCGAATAGCGAAGAAGCTGCTCGTCATTCATGAGCAAATAAATTACTCGAGTTTAGAAGCCGAGCGTTTGACCGTTTGACCGTTTAGGAAGGCAATCGCTTGTTGCAACATGAAGTCATCATTACTGCCAAACTCAGGTGGACGACGATTCTTTTCTTTCTCACGCTCTTCAGGAGTCTTCTTCGCGTTACGCTCTTCAATGAGCTGCAACTCCTGGAGGCGACGCTTTTCACGATCTTTGATTAAAGCCTCTTCAGACGATTGTTTGTTGCGTAGGTGCTTCTCACTGTCAATTTCTCGGGTAATCAATACATCTTCGGGGTCGCCGTCTTTATTCTGATCAACTGGAATATCGGGTTTAATTCCAAATGCTTGAATTGAGCGACCATTGGGCGTGTAGTAGTAAGCAGTGGTGATTTTGAGTGCAGAGTCGCTACTGAGTGGGCGAACGGTTTGAACCGATCCCTTACCAAAAGTAGTTTTTCCAAGAATGGTGGCCCGCTTGTAATCTTGTAAAGCACCCGCAACGATCTCAGAAGCGGATGCCGAGTATGCATTGACGAGTACTACCATTGGAATTTTCTTAAAGAGAGGCGGAACCTCATCAAGGGGATCATTTGATTCGTTCAGTTTATACATCGCAGGAACCGCATTAAATACCTGCCTTGAGTCAGGAGCCTGACCTTTGGTCGACACAATCACAGCACCTGGAGGCAAGAAAGCAGCCGCTACCCCAACAGCACCTTGGAGTAGGCCACCACCGTTATTGCGTAAATCCAATACTAGGCCTTTTAAGTTCGGATCTTTAGCGGCAAGTTCTGCTAATTTTTTTGCAAGATCGGGAATAGTACGTTCTTGAAAGCTAGTGATACGGATCCATGCAATATTGTTATCGACAACTTTTGCTCGAATCGATTGCACTTTAATTTCAGCACGTGTGATGGTGACCGGAAAAGTACGCTCTTCACTTTTTCTGAAAATCGTTAAAGTAATTTTGGTGCCTGGTGTACCGCGCATGGTACGAACGGCTTTATCAAGTGACATACCGCGCACCGGTTTATCGTCAAGACGGGTAATCAGATCGCCGGCTTGAAGACCAGCTTTAGCGGCCGGTGAACCCTCGATGGGATTAAGAACTTTTACTAAACCATCCTCAGAGGTGATCTCAATACCTAGGCCAGCGAATTTACCAGCGGTTTGTTCTTGCATTTCGGCAAAGTCTTTTTTGTCGAGATAGGCGGAGTGCGGATCAAGGCTACTGACCATTCCCTTGACGGCATCGGTGAGCAGCTGCTTGTCATCAATGGGCTCCACATACTCACGCTTAATTTGCCCAAAAACATTTGAGAGCGTGCGCAATTCATCGAGCGGCAGAGTGCTTGTACCCTGCTGGGCGGTTGCAGAGAACTGGATAGTTGCCGCAATTCCGGCAATTAAACCAATACTAATTAGGACGATATTTCTAAATAACTGACGCATTTAGCTATTTTGCCTGTAAATAGAAATGTTGTATTGGGCGAAGTTCGTCATCCAGTTCATAAACGAGGGGATTGCCGTTGGGCACGTTGACTTCCATGATTGCCTCATCGGATGCCTGATCTATATGCTTTATCAGGGCGCGGATGCTGTTGCCATGGGCAACTAAGATAACCCGTTTTCCAAGTTTTAGAGCTGGGGCGATCGACTCATTCCATAGAGGTAGAACCCGACTCACCGTGTCTTTAAGGCACTCACCGAGGGGAATATCCTCGTGCTTTAGCTTGGTGTAGCGGGGATCCTTGGCCAGCTCAGAGCGCTGCTCAGGGCTTAGCGGCGGCGGGGCGATGGCATAAGAACGTCGCCAGTTGTGCACCTGTTCGTCCCCAAATTTTGCTGCAGTTTCTGCCTTATTAAGTCCAGTTAATGCACCATAGTGACGTTCATTTAATCGCCAGCTGTGGACCACGGGCACCCACATCAAATCCATTGCGTCTTGGATATTCCAGAGGGTCCGGATGGCACGTTTCAAAACCGAGGTGTAAGCAATATCAAAGTCATAGCCAGCGGCCTTTAATAGTTGACCAGCTTGCTGGGATTGCTCAACACCGGTTGGGGTGAGATCAATATCGGCCCATCCAGTAAACCGATTTTCAAGATTCCAGGCGGATTGTCCGTGACGGACTAGGATGAGTTGTTTCATAGATGCATTCTATAATCTGACAATGGACTTCTTAGCTCAAACTGACAACCTCGTATTGGCCGCCTTAATCATCATTTCGGGCACCGCTTTATTCATGCCAACATTATCAACCCTAATTAGTGGCAAGGGCTTAACGCCCACCGATGCCACCATTTGGATTAACCGTCGCAAAGCCAGTGTGATCGATTTGCGAGCCGAGGAGGATTTTAAATTAGGTCATTTACCAAATGCCAAAAATATCGCCCTGGAGAGTTTGGGCTCTAGTCTAAAAACAATGAAAATTGATCAAAAGTATCCCGTCGTGGTGATCGGAAGGGGTCCGGCTCATTCTCAGAAAGCAGCCAAAGAACTTCGTAATCTTGGCTATACCGAGGTGGGTGTTTTAGATGGCGGTATTGGCGCTTGGCAAACTTCTGGATTGCCACTTGTTAAATCGTAATGGGGAAGTCATGCCAGACGTTTTGATGTATAGCACTCGTGTTTGTCCGTACTGTGTCATGGCAGAAAAACTTTTGCAAAAGAAGGGTGTTCAGAATTTGCAAAAGATTTTGATTGATGTCGATCCGGCAAGGCGAGAAGAGATGATGTCACGCACGGGTCGTCGAACTGTTCCACAAATTTATATTGGCGATCGTCATATTGGCGGTTACGATGATCTGGCAGCATTGGATCGTGCAGGCGGTCTTGATCCGCTTTTAGCCTAAACGTTTCTAATACGAAAGAGGGTTTTTATGAGTGATGCTGCAACGAATTCAGCAACGGGTTCAAACGATCCTTCGTTTGTTATTCAACGAGTGTATTTAAAAGACTTATCGCTCGAGCAACCCAATGCCCCCGGTATTTTGTTGGTTGCTAGCGAACCACAAATTCAGGTGGAGTTGGATATTGCGGTGGATCGCTTAAGTGATGAGTTATTTGAGGTTGCTCTTTTGAGCACCGTTACTGCGCGTGTTGAGGGTAAGGTCATGTTTTTGGTCGAAGCGAAACAAGCTGGTATTTTCGAGTTCAAAAATATTCCACCCGAGCAAATTGATCCAATGCTTGGCATCACTTGCCCAACAATCATCTTTCCTTATTTGCGTTCGAACGTTGCTGACATCATTAGTCGTGCTGGTTTTCAGCCCATTCATCTTGCTGACATTAACTTTCATGGCATGTATGAGCACCGCCTGGCTCAGGCTCAAGCAGCTCAAGGCGCCCAAGCTGGCAATGGTGACGCAGAGAGTAAGATTATTTTGCCTAACTAATGAATATCTCGGTTCTAGGAGCAGGAGCATGGGGTACAGCCATTGCTATATCCGCTGCTAGTCACCATCCGGTTTGCTTATGGGCGCGCAACCCAAATGCAGCCGAAATCATGCGTAGGGATCATGAAAATAAGCAGTATTTACCGGCCGTTACTCTACCCAATTCATTAGCAATCGAATCAGATTTTGAGAGGGCCGTTGGCCGCTTAGGATCTGATGACTTGTTAGTCATTGCCACGCCAATGGCTGGTTTAGCAAGTACGGTAGCCGATGTATTTAAATTGGCTCAACACCCTTTTAATGTTTTGTGGCTTTGCAAAGGTCTCGAGCCCGAAACTTCACTCCTGCCGCATCAAGTTGTTCAGCGCGAACAAGAACGGTATGCCACTCATGCGCATGCAGTTGGTGTGTTATCGGGCCCTAGCTTTGCGCGCGAAGTTGGTGAAGGCTTGCCTTGTGCCCTGACAGTAGCTAGCGCCACCTTTGAATTTGGTCAGCAAGTACAAACTGCGTTTCATCATGGAAATATTCGAGTCTATGCGAGTGACGATCTAATTGGCGTTGAGCTTGGTGGCGCAGTGAAAAATGTGTTGGCGATCGCCGCCGGAATTAGCGATGGTCTGGGATTAGGCATGAATGCTCGCGCCGCATTATTGACGCGAGGCTTGGCAGAAATGATGCGCTTAGTAAAAGCCGTTGGTGGAAAAAGTGAAACCTGCATGGGCCTTACTGGATTGGGTGATCTCATTCTGACCGCAACTGGTGATTTATCGCGTAACCGCCGGGTGGGTCTATCGCTTGCTGCTGGTGAGTCTTTAGATCGAGTGTTGGCTGCCCTTGGTCATGTGGCTGAGGGCGTCTTGTGCGCTCAAGCCGTGAGTGATTTGGCTAAAAAACATCACGCTGAAATGCCAATTTGTACAACGGTTAGTCAGGTGTTGAATGGTCAGTTAAGTCCTGAGGCGGCCGTTCGGGCCCTAATGGGTCGCGAGCCTAAATCGGAAAATTAAGTACCACCCTGGAATTGGTGCTGGCGCCACGCTTCATAAACAACGATCGCCACTGAGTTTGAGAGATTTAAGCTGCGACTGTTGGCCAGCATTGCAAGTCGTAGGTGATTTTCACGTGGAATGCTAGCGCGTACCTGATCACTGATTCCTTTGGTCTCCGATCCGAATACAAAGTAATCGTTTGGATGAAATTCCGCATGAAGTAGAGAGCGCTGACCTTTGGTTGTGAGAGCAAATACGCGCTCAAGATCAGCCTTGGTGATTGTCAAAAAATCTGACCAGTTTTCATAGAGCTTGAGACTGGCAAACTCGTGGTAGTCCAAACCCGCCCGCTTTAATTTGGCGTGTTCAAGAGGAAAACCAAGCGGTTTGATTAAATGCAATTGCGCACCGGTATTGGCGCATAAACGGATGATATTTCCTGTATTGGGCGGAATTTCGGGTTCAAATAAAACAACATTAAACATAGCAGCATCATATTGCACCTAAGCCCTCCAAGGTGGCGTCCGAAACATAGTCCATGCCGTTACCCGTTTTGCTCCAGATTGCTTGAGGGTTGTAGCCAGAGAGTGAATGGTCGAGCCGGTGGTCAACACATCATCAACAATCAAAATATGCCGGTTCCTGATGACAGTTACTGCATCCGCCTTTAAGACAAAACGTTCTTGCATGGACGCCGTTCGATTAGCGCGGCTAAGACTCGCCTGTGCGGCATTCGCCCTTTGGCAGATCACTAAGTTTGGAGCTCGTTTGACAGAGTTTGGGAGATCAAGTTGTTTAGCGATTTCCCAGGCTTGATTAAACCCCCGTGCCGCTAATTTTGCTTGGCTAAGGGGCACTGGAATCAAAACATCTGCATCGCAGGATTTGAGAGCATTTTGATGAAATGTATTCCACAACAGAGCAAACCCAGAAGCGCATGCTAATCTTTTTTGGTACTTCAGAAGATGAAGTGGGTGGCGCAATGGTTCTTGATAAAGGTCGAGATAAACCACGCGATCAAATGCTGGCCTCTCCTCTTCACATTGGGTGCAGATTGATTGATGCGGTTTAATTGGTAAAGCACAAACCGCGCATGATGGACCAATTTGCGAGCGATTTATAGCAATTCGCTTGCGGCATGCGTGACAAACAATTTTCGCTTGTGGGTTTTCGCACACCATGCACAGTGTGGGTATTAGATATTGGGTTACGGTACTAAACCAGCGCATTGGGGCGCTGAGTATACTGATTCGATGACCACTTCTCTTTCATGGCTTCGTGCAGAAATTCAAGAGCGAATACTTAATAAGTTAGAGCCCATCAAGTTATCTCCAAAACGAATCCTGCTTGAACCCGATTTTTCAGGCTTAAATCGCAGGGCATTTATTAAGCGTTTTCCTAGAGCGCAGATTGACAGCATTGCCGATTCTCAAATTCAGGGAGCCACGCCATTCCGAATCAAACTTCAACAGGCACTTAGTCGAATCTTGCCGAACTCTGGCCGATTATTGGATCAGGGGATTCCAGCCGACGCATCCTATGACTTAATCCTTAGTAATTTATCGTTGCAAAGTCGCAGCAATCCAGGAGCCTGGTTAGCAAATTGTCATCAACACCTGACTGAAGGCGGTCTTATTTCATTTGCCTATTTAGGCCCCGATACGGGTAAGGAACTTCGGAATGCCAATTTAGAGGCTGGGGCCTTACAAGCCCTACCGGGCGCCCTTGATATGCACGATATTGGGGATGCCTTAGTTCAAAACCGCTATTCAGACCCGGTCATGGATATGGAATACCTTTATTTGGAGTACGAGACCGAACAGGCCCTTTACAAGGATGGTTTGGCCCTTGGGCTCATTTCTCCAGATGCACAACTTGATCGGCTGTACGCACCCAGCCCCCTAAAACTGACACTGGAAATCGTTTATGGGCATGCCTGGGTTTTAGCTAAAAATCGCAGTAGCGGAGATACTAAAACGGCATATATTCGCGTAGACGCAATTAAACGTAAATAGTTGCGGAGCTATTTTACAAGTAAGTACTTACATTTAATTATCTACATATAGGGTTTGCACCAAAGGAAATCACAAAATGACTTCTGTCAAGCAAATCATCCTATAATTCAGTGTCTAATTATTGATTAGTGGGTGGAAAAGTGGCCCTGGTTTACTGGGTACGCTCCTCTTAAATTTGAGAAAAAAATGAATATTCGTAAATTGCTGACAAAAATTTGGTTTGTCCTAAGTTTTGGAATTTGGAGCGTTACTGTTGCAGCGCAAGATATGCCCGGTGGCCCCAAAGTTAATCAATTGAACTTTCCTGCGCCGGCTACCAAGATCATGGAAGAAATTCATTGGTTGCATTGGTTCATGATGATCATTTGCTTGTTGATTTTTATCGGCGTTTTTTCGGTGATGTTCTATTCCATTTACAAACATCGCAAATCAAAGGGCGCGCAACCCGCATCATTTCATGAGAGCACTTCGGTTGAAATTATTTGGACCGTGATCCCGCTGTTAATCGTGATTGGTATGGCCCTTCCTGCTACCAAAACCGTCGTGGCAATGAAGGACACAACCAATGCCGACATCACCATTAAAACCACTGGGTATCAGTGGAAGTGGGGCTATGACTACATTAAAGGTGAAGGCGAAGGTATTAGTTTTCTTTCGACTCTGTCAACCTCGCGCGAAGCAATTAATAATCTTGCCCCAAAGAGCCCAACCTATCTAATGGAAGTTGATCAAGAAATGGTTGTGCCCGTGAATAAAAAAATTCGTTTAATTACCACAGCAAATGATGTCATCCATGCGTGGACCGTACCCGCCTTTGGCGTAAAGCAAGACGCAATCCCTGGTTTTGTACGAGACACGTGGTTTCGGGCTGAAAAAATTGGCACCTTCCGTGGACAATGTTCAGAGCTTTGTGGCGCTCAGCACGCTTTCATGCCGATCGTTGTTAGGGTGGTTTCTGATGAGGACTACACCAAATGGGTTGCAGAAAAGAAAAAAGAAATGGCTGCAAACGCGGATGATCCTAGCAAGGTCTATACCTTGGCAGAGCAAATGGATCGTGGTGCGAAGGTATACGCTACCAATTGCGCTGCTTGCCATCAACCCAACGGTAAGGGCGCTGGCGCCTTCCCCGCATTAGATGGCAGCAAAGTTGCGCTTGGTCCAAAGGCAGGTAACTTCACAATTTTGATTAATGGTAAGGGCGCCATGCCCAAATGGGGCGGTGTTTTATCCGATGGTGACCTGGCAGCCGTAATGACCTATTACCGTAACGCATGGGGTAACAAGACAGGTGAAGTAGTACAAACTCAAGAGTTTGCAGCTGTTCGTGCTGGAAAATAATTGAACTTATATAACGAATTGAATTAAACCGGAGCAAATCATGAGCACCATATCAACAACCAACGATCACGCACACGATCACGCACACGATCATCCGCACGGATGGCGCCGCTGGTTATTCGCAACCAATCACAAAGACATCGGCACGATGTATTTGATTTTTGCATTCGTGAGCCTCTTGGCTGGTGGCGTCATGGCGCTTGGTATACGTTTGGAGCTTTTTCAGCCCGGGTTGCAGTATTTGCGCCCAGAATTTTTTAATCAGTTAACCACCATGCATGGCCTAGTGATGGTATTCGGTGCCATCATGCCGGCGTTCGTCGGCTTTGCAAACTGGATGATTCCTTTGCAAATTGGCGCATCGGATATGGCTTTCGCACGGATGAACAACTTTAGTTTCTGGATTTTGCCGGTTGCTGCCTTGTTGTTGTTTGGCTCATTCTTAGTGCCAGGCGGTGCGCCGTCGGGTGGCTGGACCTTATATGCACCATTGACCTTGCAAATGGGGCCAGGAATGGATATGGCCATCTTCGCATTGCACCTTTTAGGCGCTTCTTCGATTATGGGTTCGATTAATATCATCGTGACCATTTTGAATATGCGCGCACCAGGCATGACGCTCATGAAAATGCCAATGTTTTGCTGGACTTGGTTGATCACTGCGTATTTATTAATTGCAGTGATGCCTGTACTAGCAGGCGCAATCACCATGGTTCTAACTGACCGCCACTTTGGTACTAGCTTCTTCTCCGCAGCCGGCGGCGGCGACCCTGTGATGTACCAGCATATTTTCTGGTTCTTTGGCCACCCTGAGGTTTACATCATGATCTTGCCAGCCTTTGGCATTATCAGCGAGGTTGTTCCTGTTTTTGCTAGAAAACGCTTGTTTGGCTACGAATCAATGGTTTATGCCACATCATCCATTGCAATCTTGTCATTCATTGTTTGGGCGCATCATATGTTCACCACAGGTATGCCAGTGACTGGACAACTCTTCTTTATGTACGCCACGATGTTGATTGCCGTACCAACTGGTGTGAAGATTTTTAACTGGGTTGCAACGATGTGGAAAGGTTCAATGACCTTTGAAACCGCCATGCTATGGGCGATCGGATTCATCTTTGTATTCACAATTGGTGGCTTTACTGGGCTTGTTTTGGCGATGGCCCCAATTGATATTGGCCTTCAAGACACTTACTACGTGGTTGCCCACTTCCACTATGTATTGGTGGCGGGCTCGCTCTTTGCAATGTTTGCAGGCTTTTATTACTGGTGTCCAAAATGGACGGGTCGTATGGCCGATGAGTTCCGTGGCAAGATTCATTTTTGGGGATCGATGTTCTTCTTTAACCTCACCTTTTTCCCGATGCACTTTTTGGGCTTGGCCGGTATGCCACGTCGGTATGCAGATTATCCAACTCAATTTGCTGACTTCAATTTAATTGCATCAATCGGTGGCTTAGGTTTTGGTTTAATGCAGGTTTATTTCTTAATGTATGTGGTGTTGCCCGCATACCGTGGTCATGGCAAGAAGGCTCCAGATAGTCCATGGGAGACAGCTAATACCTTAGAGTGGACAGTTCCATCACCTGCTCC
>Ga0214921_10005171_pt1 | contig 18593 bp, 10 predicted proteins | sample LL1505_MetaG_FD_177992 | JGI IMG/M metagenome (GOLD analysis project Ga0214921, IMG submission 177992) | Freshwater microbial communities from Lake Lanier, Atlanta, Georgia, United States - LL-1505 | ecosystem: Environmental > Aquatic > Freshwater > Lake | place: USA: Georgia | collected... | reverse complement strand
GCCTTGAGGGTGTCGTTGTCTGTGGCGGGGCTTTTGATCAAAAGGTGAGCAACACGAACCTCGCCTCTGGCTTTGCGTCGGTCAATCACCTTCAGAAAATGGTATCCGTATTGTGTTCTGAAAACGGGAGAAAGCATGCCTACCGGGGTGGTGAATGCCATTTCTTCGAAGGGGTATATCATGCGGAATACCGAGAAATATCCAAGGTCTCCACCGTTGTCCCCTGCCGAGGGATCGTCGGATTTTGCCTTGGCCCATTCGCTGAAATCTTTGCCGTCCACGATGTCTTGGCGCAAGGCCAAAGCCTTTTGGTAAGCGGCCAGACTGTCTGCCGGGGATGCAGTCTCCTCAACGCGCACCATGATGTGGGCGGCTCGGACCTCCAATTGCGAACGCTCGTAGGCCTGCTCCAAAAGAAATTTCCCGGTTTCCTTGTCGCGCAGATAGGGTTGCGCCAATTGATTGCGGTATCCTTGTAATTCATCTCGGAAACGCGTTGTGGTATCCATCCCCAAACGAACGGCTTCGCGGACTTTCAGCTTGAACTTCACGTAGAGATCAAGGTACTCTTCCCATTCAGCTCGGGTTGGAGCGGTTTTCTTGAAATTGTTTTTGTTGAAAAGGGTGCTGAACTCATCGGTGCGGACTTGTTCGGCAGGCATATTCCCTCCGCTTACCTCAAAAAGCACAGGGGCAGGCTCGGAATCGTTGCCTTGAGCCGTGGCCTTCAGGCCATGGACAAACAGAACCGCCCCAAGGGTAATTCCGAATACCGTGAAGGGCTTGAATGCGTGGATTTTCATGGATTGTTGGTTTTGTGAGGTTTGTTTTCAAAAGGAGGCCAAAAATAAGTCAAAGCCTTGTTTGAACGGCAGTTTTGCGGTTAAATGAAGGGACCTAAACTCGCCCCGAGGCGAAACAACCCGTTAACGACTCCGAAATCCAAATGGTTTGGCTATACGGCCATGGTTTGGAGCGGTATATGCCCGGTTTGTGGCCAAGGAATGGGGGTCATTCCTGCCTTGACTTGCCTTCATTGCGCCTTGGACCTTCGAGGCGCCTCCCAATGGGATTGCGAGATGATGATGGAGGAATTGGCCTGGCGAATTCCAGTCCAGAATGCCTCTGCCCTTTGGGTGGCGCCTTCAGGCTCGGCGGCGGAAGCCTTGTACAAAGCCTTCAAATTCGGGGGCAAACGCCAACTCGGTCCACCCTTAGGGGCCATGATGGCTGCTCAATGGGATGGTTGGCTTCCACCCCCTGATCTGCTGATTCCTGTTCCCCTGACAGCCAAGCGCATGTGGAGCAGGGGATACAATCAAGCCGCCGAACTGGCTCGAGGGATGGCCCATTATTGGTCGGTTCCCGTCATGGAGCATGCCTTAAAGCGCAATGAAGGGGGATTGAACCTCGCCAGGCTGGGGCGAAAAGAGCGATTTGCCAAGGCCGCTACGGATTTTGTGCAGGGTTTTGGGCCGACTGCCATGAACAAGGGTAAAGATCTCGCAGGCCTCCGCTGCCTGTTGGTGGACGATGTGATGACCACCGGGGCGACCTTGGAACAATGCGGCAAGTTGTTGGTGGAGCGAGGAGCGCTCTTGTCGGTGATGGTCCTCGCCCGCAGGTTGGGTTCCAAAGCCTAAACCTGAGACGATGGCCCAGGGAGACTGTCGGCATATTGCTCCATGGCATTGCCCCTGGAACCCTTCAACAAGATGGCCGAGGCGGGCCACTGGGCGGCTTGCAGGAATTGGTGCAGCGCAGCAGCATCTTCGAAGAAGCGAAAGGAAGGGAACTCGTTGCGCAAAGCCCAGAAGGCTTGCCCTACCAAACAAACGACTTGGAAATCAAAATGCAGGGTATTTTCCAAAAGAAAACGATGTTCGTATGCCGAATGCTCTCCCATTTCCAGCATTTCCCCAAGGAGGATGACCTTGTGAGGATGCTCCATACGATGGAAATGGCCCAGGGCGGCACGCATGCTGTCCGGGTTGGCGTTGTAGGCATCCATGACCAGCCAATGTCCTCGCATTTCCCGAATTTCGGAGCGGTTATTCCGCGGCTGCCATTCGCTTAGGGCATCGCAGATACGGTCGTAGGGAACCGACAAATAGCGACCAATGGCCGCCGCCGCCAGGATATGAGGAAAATTGTAGTCACCATAAATTCGGGTATGCAGCACAGGCGCATCCCACAGCGCTTTGGCATTGAATTCCCATTGCAGGGAGAGGTAAGGAAAGGATCCCGTTAATTTGCCAATGCAATCGGCATCGGGGCTTATGCCGTAGGTGAGGGGAATCTTCTTGTCTGCGAAGGTCTGCATCAAGAGGGGGGCATCTTGATGAGCCACCGCAATGCCATGATTATTAATGAGATATCGATATAATGTGGTTTCCTCTTTGACGATGTTCTCCATGGTGCCAAAGCCTTCGAGGTGCTCTTTGCCAATGCTGGTGACCACGCCCATATTCGGTTCGATCATTTCGCATAACAAATCCAATTCACCGGGATGGTTGGAGCCAATTTCGATGATGGCCCATTCGGTGCCGGGGGGGGTGCCGAGCAGGCTGATGGCCACGCCCAGATGATTATTGAAATTGCCCGGGGTCAAGTGGCACGGATAATATTTGGATAACACTGCATAGATTAATTCTTTGCATGTGGTTTTGCCGTTGGAGCCGGCTACTGCGAGAACCTTAAGGCCTTGCATTTGGCGGCGGTGGTATTGAGCCAACCTTTGCAGAGCGGCGAGGGAATTTCGCACCCCGAAGATCCTCCCGGATCCGTCTTCGCATTCCTCAGGTCTTTCGGTGATGACCATGGCGGCGCCTGCAGCCAAGGCCTGCTGCACATAATCATGCCCATCAAAACGCTCCCCTTTCAAAGCCGCAAAACAATCGCCGGCTTTGAGCTGCCGGCTGTCGGTGCACAGCCTTGCACCGGCCGCCGCATATGCCTTGTGCAATTGCTCCAAACGCCCGTTCTCCAAACCGGCATCCTCAAGGGTAGGTAATAGATTCATCCTTCAAAGCAATGCATAATTTTACAAAATCAACGCCTTACCCGCCACCATTGTTCGAGCGATGTCCAAACGTGTTGCCCGAATTTCGCTACAAAACCCCGGTCCTGAGGAGGCTGCTTCATTTTTTGACAAGACCATGACGTTATGAGCCATCCATTGCCTAAGTTTTGGCAGCATACCTGCTTTGTTCCTTGGACCTTCATCTGCAAATCTTGGAGGGCTGTGGCCATGGTTTGGGTTGTCCTGATCCTTAACCTTGGGCATGCGATTGCCCAAACCGCGCCTATACAATTCCGGCCGGTTTCAGTCGAACCGGCTGTGGAGGTGGGGGGGCGAGCCCTGGCTCATCCCTGGGCAGGCGGTATGGCTTGCCCTCAATGGCATTCCATGGATTTGGACGGCGACGGGGTCTGGGAGCGTATTGTATTCGATCGGGTTGACCAGAGTTTAATGGTCTATGAACGCGTCGGTACGCCCCCCTGGTCTTGGATACCTGCACCACGATACCTTCCGCTATTTCCGCGATTTGATTCGTGGGTGGAGTTCGTGGACTTTGACGGGGATGGGGATGAAGATCTTTTTTGTTCCACCAACGGGGGCGTCGCCTTGTACCGCAACAACGGGGTGGGCCAAATTCCGCGCTTCACACTGCGTTCGCCCTCCATAACGGCTTTGTGGGATTTCGGATTTCGAACAGCCATCTATGTGCTGAGTATAGACCGGCCGGGCATTGCCGACCTGGATGGGGACGGAGACCTGGATATTCTTGCTTTCGATAATTTTGAAATCGGCAAAATAAATTATTTCCGAAATTTCTCCAGGGAACGTTATGGGCATTCCGATTCCCTGGATTATGTCCAAGTTTCCCGCTGTTGGGGACGCCTTGTCGAAAATCAACTCAGCTCCCAAGTCATCCTCGGCCTGGACAGCAATTGCCAGATCCCATTGCCGTTGCCGTCGGTGCTCCGGCCATCCCATGCAGGCTCTTCGATTAACTTGCTTAACCCCAACCGTGACAGCTTGCCCGATTTGCTCCTTGGGGATGTAGAGGGGCATTTTCTGACTTACCTCCATAACGGGGGCAACCGTTCTCTCGCCCGCATGACCTGGCAGACCACGACCCCAGCCTTTTTGGACAGCCCCTTGGCGATGACCAAATACCCTGCGGCGTATGCCCTCCCTACCAACGGAACAGGAGCGGTTGGATGGGGGTCTTCTACCGTGCAGGATTTGGTGATTTGCCCCAACGAGTTTTACGGGTCCAACCTGCATCGCCACGTTTGGCATTATCGAAATCTCCGCGGCTCCCCGGGTATTTTGCGCGATTCCTTTGCCCTGACAACCAAATCCTTTGTCTTGGAGGACATGGTGCATCATTACCTCAAAGCATCGCCCGTCGTCGCGGATTGGAATGGAGATAGCCTGCCCGATCTCTTGGTGGCTTACGAAAACTCTGCGCTCAAGCCCTGTCTTGCCCTGTATCGTAACAAAGGAACCGCTGCAATTCCCATCTACGAGTTGGTTGATTCTTTGTTCTTGCGCCTGGATACAGTACCGATTCGAAATCCGCGATTAGCTGCGGGTGACCTTGACGGGGATGGGCGTATGGATTTGTTGATTGGGCACAGCGACTCCACCATGATGCATTATCGGAACATTACCGCAACCGCTTCAGGACCCATTCAATTTCAACGCATTAGCTACGATTATCAAGGATTGCGAAGCGGCATCGAACTGGCCCCTGAACTTGGAGACCTGGACGGTGACGGGAAGCCGGAGCTTCTGGTTGGGATGCGTAATGGACAGATTGCCTGCTTCCAAAACCAAGGTACCTTGACGAATCCTGCTTGGGTTAAATTCACCGATAGCCTTGGACGAATCAATGTTGCGGAATCGATTTCGGGCTGGGCTGCACCACGTGTTGGGGACTTGAACCGAGACGGTCTTGCAGATCTGATTGTGGGCTCCGAGTCGGGCAAGGTTTTTTGTTACCCTTCCCTTTGGTCCAGGCTTCCGAATGCTCAGGCTAGCAACAATGTTTTTGTTTATGATTTGGCGGGTGGGGTTGCCGATTCGATACCGCATGGGAATTGGGTGAGTCCTGCATTAGTCGATTTTAACAGGGACTCCTTCCCGGACCTGCTCCTGGGCTTCTTCAAAGGGGGCATCACCCATTGGCGGAATACCTCTTCCATGGTTTCCATCGCAGAGCCCACTGCCCCCAGGGTGAATGCTCATAGCCTGTTGGTTTTTCCTAATCCTGTCAGTTCTGGTTCACTGCTCAAAGTCTTGATGCCTGGTTTGGGTACTGACCTTGTGGAACTACGTTGTTACAACGGCGAAGGCAAGTTGGTGAGCCAATGGAATATAACCGCTGAACCTTTGGTGCAGGACGATTATTCAAAAGGGCTTCCAATAAAAATTCCCGAGGAGTTAACCCCGGGAATCTATCAATTGGTTGGCCGAAGTGCCGAAGGTAAAAGCGCCTCGGCTAAGATTTGGATGAAGCGCTAATCCTTAGCGTTGACCTCTGGGGCGGCCCAGACCAATCATCGCACAACGAAAGCCTAAATCATCCTTGCCTTTGGACTCGTTGAAGAAGCGGCGCGCGCCCGGTGTGACCCAGTAAGGCATATCGCGGTAACTGCCTCCCTTGTAAACCCGGTTACGGTTATTCACCTGACCGTTTGGATTGGCTGAAATGGTGATGCTATCCAGGTAGGATACCAATAAATCATCGCTGTACCTGCGATCATCGGCGATCATGATGACTCTACCGGCGCTGTCTTTGGCAAGGTTGCCCTCTTCATCGTACTGAGGTCGGGTATAACCCCCGCCCAGGAATGGAGAAATCGCGTCAGATTCAAGGTTGGAAGAAGGACGGTAAAGGTCTGCAACCCATTCATTCACATTTCCAGCCATGTTGTACAGACCGAAATCGTTAGCGCGATAGTATTTTCCTGGCGAGGTTGGCCCACCGCGGGTGATGTCATAGGACCCAACTTCCGTTGGCGAGGAAACACTGTGTTTGAAATTCCCATAATAATTTCCCTGCCTACGTCCAGGCCCTGAACGAATACCCCTTTCGTTCCAAGGGTACACCCTTCTTTCTGCAATTAATCCACTTTCGGTTCTGCCTACCAATCCTTGGGCGGCATATTCCCACTCAGCTTCGGATGGCAAACGGTACGAAGCAGTAAAAAAACCATCCTCCGTGACGGGATAAACTAAATCCCCGTTGATGCTGTTCTTGGATTTGGCTTTGGTGAGTTCTGGGCGATAAAAGCCAGCCAAATATCCTTTGGTGGTGAAGTGTTGTTCCCCTGACTGGGCGGAGTATTTGATGTAGCCTGCATCAATGAGCCTTTGTTCATTGACTCGGTCGGTTCTCCATTCACAGTATTGGTTGGCTTGAACCCAACTTACTCCAACAACGGGATAGTATTTGAATGCAGGATGACGTAGGTAATCGTTGACATGGGGTTCATTGAAAGATAAACCGTTTCTCCAAACAGTGGTATCCGGTAGCGCACTGCGATAAGTCGCTGGGTTGGACTGGGCAAAAACCTTGGCCATCCAGTTGAGGTACTCGCAATAGCTGACATTAGGGACCTCAATTTCATCCATGTAAAAGGATGAAACCGAGGCGTATTTGGGGACATTGTCCGGGTCTAGAGCAACGGATTCTTGGGTAGCGCCCATGACGAAGGATCCTCCAGGGACAAAAACCATTCCGGGAGGAGGGGTCCCGTTGTGATCAATGCTCTTGAAAGCTAAGCCTTTGGGGTTACCATAAAACCAGGTGGTTGTGGTAGATCGATCACCATTACCACATCCGGATAAGCCCAGAATAAGAAAAAGTAGGCCAAAGCTTGCCTCTCTTCTGAATGCGTTGAATTTAAAGGAAGTCATAGCCTTGGAGGTTATTGAGGATGAAAGCATAATTAAATCGAGTCTTTTTAGAATTTAGGGCAATTTACCTTGGAATAGCGTCTTTTTTCGATGGGTTCAAATTTTTCGAAAATAAAACTTAAGGAAACTTCATGGGATCCACCGGGTCTTGCGTCGCTAAGCTTGGAGGTGGTAATGTCGTAACCGTAGCCAATACGCATTTGGCCCCGCTGAAAACCAGCCGTTGCAATGATTGCGTCGTTAACTCTGTACCATAATCCCGCAGAGACCGGACCTTTGCTCAGGTAGGTTCCTACATTAATTTGCTGAGAGGTTCCCTGTTGAATATAAATGATATTCGGGGAGAGGGTTAAAGGTTCAGCGTTTGAATAGGCTTGGCTTAGTGGGATATTGGCCCCGGTATGCACGGAGATTCTCATCGGCCAAGGCGCATCAGCATCACCATAAAAGGCTTGGCTTGGCTCGGTAAGGTGGTGTGCTGCGGCTCCGAAATAGAACTTTTCGGAAAAAAGTACAAGTCCCGCCGAAAAGTCATTTATGGTGACCGTTTTGGATCCAAACGGAACTTCCGAGTTTGTTGGCCTGCCGCCAATCCCGTTGACTCGGTCAATTTGTTCCGGAAAGGTCAGTTTATTGAAATTCAAAGAGCGGTTAGCGTAGGCGTATTGAAAACCCGCCCGCAATGCCCAGTTTCTATTGATGTTCAAATTGTAGGCATATTGCAGGGCCACTTGGGTGTGGCGGAAGGCCTCAGAGCCAATTTGATCGGTGAGGACATGCAGACCAACACCACCGCTTAAGGCATCAAAATGTTGGTCAAAACCAGCGCTGTAGGTGACAAAGGAGGCGTTGAGGGCCGGCCACTGATTTCGAAAATTAAAAGTTAATCGGGGATCGGAGGCATTTCCAGCCAAGGCTGGGTTCAAATAAAGAGGATTGGCATAAAACTGAGAAAATACCACATCCTGAGCCCTGAGCGGACCATTGGACCAGTGCATGGCGCTCAAAATCAGCAACAAAAATGCACATGCCTTCGTAAGGCGTGAATGCAAAGGGTTAGAACGGACTTTGAAATTCATTTTCATTGGAATGGTCGGAGCGTAAATTTCACACCAAAAGCAGTCAAAACCAAAGTTTTTTGCTGAAACCTGAAAGAACTTGGATGAAATTAATGAGATTCATCTTGAATGGTTGCTCAGTAACGAGGAAAATATACCTTAGGGTATGATCCTGCGTTTTTTGTGATAATGAAACGGATACAGTCCTTCAAAGGGGAATCTTCACGAATTTTGTAAGCATGAAATGCCGAGTGATGATCAGGCTTTGGGCCATGGCCTTGTGGGGCACGGCGGGCATGATCGAACTGAATGCCAGCCCATTGAAGTCCGGCGATTGGTTTCAAATGCAATTTGCTGGAGAGGGCATTTACAAAATCACCCCCCAATGGCTCCAAAGCATGGGGCTTAATCCATCAAGAGTCCATACCGATCGCCTGGTCCTGTTTGGGGGCGGGAGGGGGCCTCTCCCAGAGGCTAATAATTCGGTAAGGCCATGGGGGTTGGTCCAGTACCCTTTGCAATTTCATGGGGATCAAGACGGGGTCTTTGAGGCCAATGAGTATTTTCTGTTCTACATCCCTGGCTCAGAGAGCCTGCAACAAAGTCCGGGAACGGCGAATTTGATCAAATCCCCCAACCCTTATGAGCAAAGCTCCTATGCCTTCCTGAATCCGGATTGGGAAGATGCAAGACAAGTCAGCGTCTCACCTGTTCTTCGCATGGATACGGTTCAGCCCGGAGGGCCATCTCCAGGACCAGGCCCATGGCCGGTAACGGATAGGGGAGATTGCCTCATTGCCTACGAGAAAGAGCTCAACAACCCGATCAAAAGCGGTAGGGAATGGCTGGGTGAGTCCTTCGATGCGGTGAACAACCGCAATTTCACCTTGGGTTTGCCCTCCTATTCTTTAGGGGACTCGTGCAGGATTGCCGTTCGTATGGCCATCCGGAGCCAAGGAGCCCCCTCACCCATGACCCTTCGAATGAACGGACAAGATCCTATTTCGGTGGTGGCTCCAACGGTAGGCACCTATTATTTGGATCCTTACTACAACCTGAAAGAAGAAATTTGGATGACCGATCCGGGCTCTTCGCTGTTGAATTTGAACATGGTCTTTAGTCGTCAGAACAATGCTGCGCAGGCATGGCTTGATCGTATCCTGGTGCAGGGCAGACCTCGAATACAGCCGGATATTTGGCCGTCCTATCAGGTTTTCTACAACGCTTCCACCTTGGGGGTACAGCCAACTCAGTATCGTTGGCCGGCCGTCTCCCAGCCCCATCAGATTTGGGACATTACCCTACCCTGGGCAGCGACAGCGTATCCTTTGGAGGACCTTCAAATCAATGGGGCGAATTACCAGCAAATTCTGGTTCATGGAGATCGACTACGGCATTTGTGCTTCATCAAAGGAAATTCCTTTGCCCCCCCCATGTCCCTGAGCCTTGTTCCGAATCAGAATCTCATGGGGGATTCGTCGGCGGATATGGTGATCGTAACGCCTAAGGCTTTTCTAGATCAGGCAACTCAAATTGCAACAATCCACCATCAACATGATGGACTGAAAATTAACATTGTACATCCTGATGATTTGTACCGCGAATTCTCTTCGGGTCGTCGGGATTTGGTGGCCATTCGGGATTATTTAAGGATGTTGTATCATCGCAGCACCCCTCAAAGTTCCACAGGGCCATCGTTGAAGTATTTGTTGTTATTGGGATCAACATCGTACGATGCCCTGAATGTCATGCCGGGGAATTTGAACCATATACCCACCTTCCAGAGCTACAATTCTCGTGACCCCCTGGGTTCGTATTGCTCGGATGCCTTCTTTGGTTTGATGGATTCCACCGAGGGGGCCTTTGGTGATGGCAGTGGGGATCGAATGGATTTGGGAATAGGCCGAATTCCGGTAAGGGATGCTGGACAAGCGACCGCGATGGTTCGCAAAATTCAAGAGTATCTTGATCCTTCGAACCGAGGCCCGTGGCGTAACGAATTTGTTTTTGTGGCCGATGACCAAGACTACAATATTCACCTGAATGATTGTGCTGAGCTGGTTCGGCATACCGAGACCCAGTACCCGCAGGGTTTGGTGCGCAAGATTTATGCGGATGCCTACGAGCAAGAAAGCAGACCGGGCGGGGCCAGGTACCCTGCCGTCAATGATCGTATCAACAGGTCAATGCAAGAGGGTTGTTTGGTGATGGCCTACATGGGACATGGGGGAGTCAATGGGCTTGCCGAGGAACGTATCATGACCATTCCGGAGATCGATGCTTGGGATCATCCAGGTCGATACCCCTTGATGGTGACCGCCACCTGTGAATTTGCCCGTTTTGATAATCCCGCTATCCTGAGTGCGGGTGAAAGGGCCTTGCTGAACCCCAGAGGGGGAGCGATTGCCTTGTTGACCACATCCCGGGTCACCTTCACCAACTTTAATTTGAGCATATCCTCTCGGCTCTTCAGGGACCATCTTTTTCGTAAGGAACAAGGAAAATCTTTGCGATTAGGCGATTTGTACAAGGAGGCCGCTAACCCGGAATTGGGCATCATCAATACCCGGAATTTTGCTTTGCTGGGTGACCCTGCACTACGGCTTGCTTTTCCCCAACAATCCATCACGGTGGATACGGTAAGCGATACGTTGAAGGCCTTGGGCCTGGTTGAATTAAAGGGAAAGGTGCTTTCTGCGGATGGAATGCCGGATAGTACATTCAATGGATTTCTTGATTTGAATGTCATGGACAAGGCGTCTGCTCTTCGCACCAGGGTCAACGATCCGGATTCCTATTTCTTTTCGTATTCTGAATATAACAATTTGATATTCAAGGGAAAAATCAGTGTTGAGGCCGGTGAATGGAAATCCCAATTCCGTGTACCCAAGGATATTAATTATGTGTTTGGCAATGGCCGAATTAATGCTTACGCTCTTCGTGATTTGGATGATTCGGCAACCGCAGGAAATGCGGGGGGGGATGCCGCAGGTGATACCCGAATGATTGTGGTGGGGGGAAGTTCAACAAATTCCGTCTGCCAACCTGATGGGCCTCGCATCGTGATGTCCCTCAATGACTCCTTGTTTCGAAGTGAAGGTATAGCCGGTGTCGATAATGTGTTGTGGGCAACCTTGTACGATGAAGATGGCATCAACTCCAGTGCCTCGGGGATTGGAAGAGAAATGCAACTCGTCCGTAACGGGGACAGGGCCAATGCACAGACGCTGAATGCCTATTTTGTTTCGGATCCGGACCAATACCGCAGCGGTCGAATTCGTTATCCCTTGGGCCAATTAAGCCCCGGTTCTTATACGCTGGAGTTGAAGGCCTGGGATGTTTGCAACAATTCATCCACGGGTCAGCTCCGATTCCAAGTGGTGCCGGATAACCAGTTTCATCTTCAAGCCCTCGCTGTTTATCCGAATCCGATTGGCGCTGGGGTAACCCCGGTTCTGGAATTTAATCACAACCGACCTGGATCTTCCATGCGGGTAAGCCTTAACCTTATGGACATGCAAGGCAGGATGGTTCACCGATTGGAGGAAACAGGTTTCTCCCAAGGGAATTATTTCCGACTCGAGACCACCGCGATTCAGGATTGGGCCAACACCATGACCAATGGCTTGTATACGGTTCAAATTGAGGTCGAATGCGAAGGTCAAAGAGCTTCCGCCCAAACCCGAATCTGGGTAACCCGATAAATTGCCCTTTACACTATCTTTGAACAGCCCTCCCAAGCTGAAATTTGCATTGATTCATGCTTAAGGAGTGCAATTATTTGCTGAATTTCCGTTAATTGCCTTTAGTTAATTTCACTTTTTTGGTTTTATGATGTTTTATTCTAAGTTCAGGTTTCACGTCCTCGCCACAGCCTCTTGCCTAGGCTTGGTATTCTGGGCATCCTTCGTGGCGAAAGGTCAGATCACCCCGCAACAATTAGGGGGCGGTACGTTGAACACGATTACGACGGCAGTCCCCTTTCTTATGATTTCTCCGGATGCACGGTCAGGAGCCATGGGTGATGTGGGGGTTGCCATAAGTCCGGATGCAAATTCAATGTTTTGGAATGCGGCCAAGCTCAGTTTTGTGGGCAACAACAGCGGAATCGCGATGAACTACACCCCTTGGCTCCGAAATTTGGTTCCCGATGTTTCTATGGCCTATGTGAGTGGTTACAAGCGTCTGGATGATTTGCAAACGGTCGGTGTTTCGATGCGTTATTTTTCTTTGGGGGATATCAATTTCACGGACATTAACGGCGCCTCTTTGGGCACCTTCAATCCCAATGAATTTGCGATTGACGGTTGTTATTCGCGCAAATTGAGTGATGAGTTCAGCGTTGGGGTTGGATTGCGTTATGTGTATTCGAATCTTGCCGCGGGATTTGACCCGAACAATCAATTCAAAGCCGGTACAGCGGTTGCCGGTGATCTTTCCTTCTACTACAACCGTCCACGTCGAATGTTTGGCAAAGAAGGCAATGTAGCGGCAGGCTTGGTTATCAGCAATATGGGTAACAAAATGGCGTATTCCGAATCTGGGCAAACCAGTTTTATTCCCGCGAATATGCGTTTAGGAACGACCATCACCACGGTCATTGACCGTTATAACAAAGTATCGTTTTCGTTGGATCTTAACAAATTGCTGGTTCCTACCAATCCCGTTTACCAGCGGGATAGCTTGAATCGCATTCGTCTTGACGAAAACGGTTCACCGATTATCGAACGCGGGTCAGACCCTAACCAGAAATCGGTGATTGAAGGCATGTTAGGGTCATTTAACGATGCCCCGGATGGTTTCAAGGAAGAGCTGAGGGAGATAAATCCCTCCATAGGGGTGGAGTACCTGTACAACCAGGTTTTTGCGCTAAGGGGTGGTTACATGTACGAGCATCCAACCAAGGGCGGGAGGCAGTATTTCACTGCAGGAATGGGTTTGCAATACAATGTTTTCAATTTGAATTTCTCCTATTTGCTCCCGGTAGGTCAATTGCAGACCAATCCCTTGGCCAACACCTTGAGGTTTTCGCTGATGTTTGACCTTGGCGCCTTGGGGAAATCTTCTGGGTCCGAAGATGCGATATCGGTAACGGAGTAGTTTGATTTAATGAACCCGCAGAAAGGGATTGTTATCGCGCTCTTGGGCGATGCTTGTGGCGGCCCCATGACCCGAATACACGGTGGTATGGTCGGGTAAGGGCATCAGAGCCTGATGAATGGAATGTATCAGCGTGGAGTAATCACCGCCTGGCAGATCGGTTCGCCCAATACTCCCCTTGAAGAGGACATCCCCTGAAATCACGCTACTCAGTTCAGGAATATAGAAGCATAGGCTGCCCGGAGAGTGGCCCGGGGCTTGTATAATCTGGATTTCAGGGCCATCCCAGTGGATATGATCGCCATCAACCAAGAAATTTTCAGGTTCCGGGGAGGCCTTGGCCTGTACCCCGAACAAGGGAGCATAGGCTTCAAGACGATGCAAATCAGGCAAATCCAAGGAGTGCATTCGAGGTCGAAGCCCGTAGGTTTGGAATACCCAATGGTTGCCCAGGATATGATCCAAATGCGCATGGGTCAAAAGCAACATGACCGGTCGAAGGCCATGGCTTTGGATATAATCGGAGAGTATTTTTTCTTCAGCGGGGGAATAACAACCCGGGTCGATCAAAATGGTACTGCCGTTGGGCGCGCTAAGCAGGTAGGTGTTTTCTTGAAACGGGTTGAACGTGAAGCTCGTTATCATGGTTAAGAATCGGCAAATTCGCCTAATTGAAGGACGAATTTAAGTAATTTTGAAAACATGTCTTCCAGGCCAACGATTCGTTTAGGGACCAGGCGTTTTAAACTCCGGGATTCAAGCCTATGGTGGCGATTTATCTTGACTGTATGGGTATTGCTACCCGGCCTGTTCTTCCACGCCCAAGCCCAATTGCAGATTCAGATGACGCCGTTTGGTTCGAATCAGAGGCAGTGGAATGCCTACGCTTGGCAGTTTTTGGAATCCGGTGCTCATCGAATTTATTATCCTGCCGGGTTGGAATACAGTGCTGACTGGGTGGGTAAAGTCTTGCCGTCCATGAGTTCCAGTCTGGAACAGCAATTCAATATCCGTCCGGAACAGCCCTATCAGGTTTTGTTGTACCGTAATCACCTGGATTGGCAGGAAAGCAATTTGAACAGGGAAAAGTTTTATTACAATACCGGGTGGAATTTCCCGGCAACCGGGAACAAGGTTCCTGTCTGCCTCAATCAGTATTCGGCTTCGATGGTCGCTCAAATGCGTGAGGGCATTGTTCGCATTTTGATCGCAGAAATGGTCTATGGCGGCAATTCGTTTCAACGTATTCAAAACCGAGCTCTTTTGGTTTTGCCTTCTTGGTTTACGGATGGCCTTGCCCAATATTGGGGCTCCGGTTGGACAGGCTCCATGGATCGTGAGTTACGTGAATGGTTAAGATCCCGATCCAAGCCCGGTTTCGGTGAACTGGTTCGGAACAGGCCAGACCTTGCAGGAGTTTTGTTTTGGCACCGGTACATTCGTTTGAACGGCGCCGGTAGTGCAGCCCAATTGTTGCTTTCGGCAAGGGCCCAAAGACAGATACAATCCGCATTTCGCAGTTTGAACAAGGAGACCTATGGGGCCTTTGTGGAAGGAATCTTGGCCGAATACCAAGCTGAAATTTCCAAGGATTCCGTTGAGACTGCCATGGTTAAAGACGCATTGGAAATTCCAAACTTAAGAGGCGTGGCCAAAGGTGGGTTACGCCTTGATGCCAAAGGAAAAAATATCGCTTTCGTCGCTTACCAAAAGGGTCGTTACAGGGTTTTCGTTTATGAGCGAGCAACCAAAAATCTACGATCGGTCTTCGTGAGCTCTCGGGTGCGCCATGTCCTTCCATCCTCATCACCGGTACTGGCATGGCACCCGGGAGGTCAACGTCTGCTCGTGATTGGCAATTTTGGCAAGGGCTTAACCTTATCTGACGTCCAGAAACAACCCGACGGCAACTGGATCCATGAGTCACAAAAAATGCCCGATGCGGATTGGGTTCAATCGCTGGATTGGTCGCAAGATGGCAAAACATGGGTTGCAGCGGTCCTGCAAGGAAGTCGTTCCAAATTGCTTCTATCCAATTCAGCAAACCCCAAGTGGCGCGTTTTGTGGACGGATAGTTTGGAGAAAAAGGATATACGATTCGTGCCAGGGTCTCAATCCGTCGTATATGTCTATTCGACGGCCTTGGACTCTTTGCAGATCATAAGGAGCCCAAGCTCCAGGCTTGAGCAGATTTACGGAATAGCCAGGTTGGACTTGACCCCCAATGCAAAGCCTGTGACCTTGGTTCAGTCCAATGAGGAGGTTATAGCCTCTCCTTTACCGCTATTAGGCGGAAAATTGTTATGGTTATCCGACCTCAGCGGCTATCGAATTCGATTCATGGGCCGCTGGGATCAATCAGCCCACCTACCGGAAGCTCTACCGCCAGTAGCGCTTAACATTGCATGGCATGAGGCCGGTGTATTGGGTAACCAAATGCTTTTGGGGCCAGAAGAGTTTACCCGCAAAGCAACTATTGGATACCGAGATCGATTGGATACCTTGCGCACCTTCGGGTTCAATCCTGCGACCTTACCGCAAAGTTCTTGGCGTAAAGAGAATCAGCGACGATTAGAGGAAATTCGGTCCATGGCTGCAGGAAACGGTTTGGGCATTTCGTCCATGGCCGCCAACTTGGGTTTGCTGAATTTAGGTTATCGCGATGCAGGTTCACCGCCTCTACCAACGTGGCCCCCAAACGCCTCCTATGGCCCCCCGATGGATGAGCAGGGTAATACCCCTTTGGGATTGGCCATCCAGAAATTATTCACGACCAAACCAAAGTCCGGGAAGGTAACCGCGCGACGAGGGTCTTATGTTCGCTCCTCGGCCTTGGACAACATCAGTATGCAGGCTGGTAATAATATATTAATTGGGCGTATGCCTTTGTTGTCTGCAAGCCCATTGCATATGCTCCATGCTCAGCCCGGGGCTGTGATGCGTCTAAGCCTTTCGGATGTATCTGAAGACCGTATCCTCTCTGCGGGTGCTTTGGTATTGCAGTCTCTGACCAATTTCCAATCGTATTTGATGGTCGAAAATCTCAAGGGTTTGACAGATTGGAGATTTATGGGGGTTTATTCGATCCTACCGGTGGACCAATCGTATGAGAATCCTGGATTTGGGCGGTCAACAGGGGGGCCTGTTCGGAGTATGCTGGAACTGTACGGTTCAGCGACTTATCCGATAAGTCGTTCTGTCGGGCTTTCGGTGACCATGGGGCATGCGGTGGCCGTGGACAGAGGGCCTCTGAATCCTGATTTTCCGAAGGACAATACCGATAAGCCTGAACTCACTACAGGAATTCGTTTGGAGGCCGTCTGTGACCAAAGTAAACAATCCTTGGGTTGGACCAACGGCGGTTATCTTTTTAAAGTCTTCCAAGAAAATTACCTGCTGACCGGTAATCGTACAGGATCCTCAAGTTTAATGGGGATGGATGGTCGGTCCTATGCGGGTTTTATGCCAGGTTTGGTTTGGGCGAATCGACTGAGCTTTCAATATGCGTGGGGTCCCGTACGCGCGGCGTACATGGCTGGGGGAACGGAGCAATGGCTTTCGCCACGCTTCAATAACGATATGCCCCGGCCATCCATGAACCAAACCTTGATGTACGCGTTAGCCTCTCCGGTGAAAGGCCTGCCGATCAATTCCCGGAATGGTTCCGCATTTCTATCGGCAGGCACCGAGTTGCGCATGGCCTTTTCAGCGCTGAGGTCAGCAATCCCGGTGGGTTCAGATTTCTGGAGAAGTCTTCGTATTTACGGATTTGCCGATGCCGCAACCGTTTGGAACCGGGGCCAATTCTTGAAAAACGACACCTCGCTCTTTCCAACACAAATCACACAAGGCCCAATCCGCGTTGAATTGGCTCAAAACTTATCCCCATTCTTGTGGTCCTATGGTATGGGAACAAGGGCCAATGTCTTGGGCTATTCCCTAAGGATTGACCGAGCTTGGCCATGGGAGAACAGGAAGGCATTGCCACCATCCTGGGTCATAAGCCTTGGTTTAGATTTCTAGCGATTCGGTAGGACTGTCCTTTCGGCAAGCTAAATCTGCATCGGGGGGGTTATCTTTGTGAATTAACCAACCTGCCATGTTTGAGTCCAATGCATTGCTTTTCTTGCTCTTTGGCAATTTGAGCTCCGGGGAATTGATCCTCATTTTTGCCGTGGTATTGCTGCTTTTTGGGGCTAAACGTATTCCTGAGCTGGCCAAAGGGCTGGGCAAAGGAATACGGGAATTCAAAGATGCATCTGCCGGGATTAAGCGGGAGATTGAAAAGGATGCCGATACCGGTACCGAAAACCGTTCTTGAACAGAATAATTTTCGGGTTTGGTTTTTGAAGGAATTTCCACCTACCATGATCAACTTGTCCGAGGTATCACTACGGTCAGGGCGGAAGTATTGCGCTGTTTAGAGCGCGCCCATTCCCAAAGCCACCTGAATGCCTTCTTGGAATTGTTTGACGAGGAGGCCTTGGAAAGGGCGGACGCCCTGGATCTCGAAGTTCAAGCCGGTACCCTCCGCAAACTTAGCGGTGTGGTGGTTGGAATAAAAGACAATATTTGTTACTTGGGCCATCAAGTCTCCGCCGCTTCGAGGATTTTGGAGGGCTTCCAGTCCCTGTATTCCGCAACCGTGGTGGAAAGACTTTTGGAGAATGGTGCGATCATCCTTGGGCGATTAAATTGCGACGAGTTTGCCATGGGTTCATCCAACGAGAATTCAGCCTACGGTCCTGTGCTTAACCCAAGGAATACCTCTTGTGTGCCGGGGGGTTCTTCGGGGGGTTCTGCCGCTGCGGTGGCCATGGGTGCTTGTCATTTGAGTTTGGGTACTGACACAGGGGGTTCGGTTCGTCAACCTGCGGCTTACTGCGGGGTGGTTGGAATGAAGCCCACCTACGGCCGTATTTCCCGGCACGGAATCATCGCCTTTGCATCCTCCTTTGATCAGGTCGGCGTTTTGGGTCATACGGTGGAGGATGTAGCCTTGCTCACTTCGTGCATCGCCGGAATGGACGGCATGGATTCCACCTGCACCGCGCCACAAGGGGAGAATTTAGCTCCTGAACCCAAAGGCAAAACCTACAAAATCGCGTATGCACCCGGGTGGATGCATCATCCGTCGCTGCATCCATCCTTGCATCAGCACTTGGAAGCTTTTCTTCAACGTTGTGTGGAGCACGGTCATACGCTGATTCCTATCGAAATCGAAGAATTGGACTATGCCATTCCGGTTTATTACATTCTCGCCACCGCCGAAGCCTCGTCCAACCTGAGCAGGTATTCCGGAATGCATTACGGTAAGCGTGATGACCATGCAGATTCTTTGGAAAGTACGCTCAAACTTTCCCGGAGCAGCGGTTTTGGCCCTGAAGTCCAAAGAAGAATTATGTTGGGGACTTTTGTTTTGAGCGAAGGGTACTACGACGCCTATTACGGTAAGGCGCAGAAAGTCCGTCGTTTGTTAAAAGAACGGTTTGAACGGATTA
>Ga0214921_10005170_pt1 | contig 18594 bp, 12 predicted proteins | sample LL1505_MetaG_FD_177992 | JGI IMG/M metagenome (GOLD analysis project Ga0214921, IMG submission 177992) | Freshwater microbial communities from Lake Lanier, Atlanta, Georgia, United States - LL-1505 | ecosystem: Environmental > Aquatic > Freshwater > Lake | place: USA: Georgia | collected... | reverse complement strand
GATCAGTTTGGTTGGGCCGACAAGGATCAAAAGTTTATTATTGGTGAGCAAGAAGTTTCAGCAGAAAAGGTAGCGTATAGCCCACCTTCAGTAGCCACTGGTTCATTAGCCGACTATTTAAAACCAACAGGTAGTTTTGAAGAATGGCGGCGTATAGTCAAGGTATACGACCAACCCGGGTTTGAGCCACATGCCTTTGGTTTCTTTACTGCTTTTGGTGCTCCCCTCCTTAAACACCTTAAACTCAAAGGTGCAATCATTAACCTAGTAAACAATACTTCAGGTACTGGTAAATCAACTATCTTGAAGATGTGCAATAGCGTATGGGGTCATCCTGAAGAATTAATGTTGCAATGGAAAGATACAGTTAATTCCATGCTTCATCGCTTTGGGGTTATGAATAACCTACCCGTGACTATTGACGAGGTTACCAAGATGAGCGGCGACCACTTCTCTGATCTGCTTTATGCTGCGTCGCAAGGTAGAGGTAAGAACCGTATGAAACAGCATGAGAACGCTGAGCGTACAAACACTACTAAGTGGGGCACTATGGTTCTAACCAGCTCTAACGCTTCGTTCTATGACAAGTTAGCTACCCTTAAAGCTACCCCCGATGGTGAGTTCATGCGTCTCTTAGAATACAAGATTGAACTTACAGGCACGTTAACTAAGCAAGAAGCCGACGAGATATTTAATTCTTTATACGAGCACCACGGGCATGCAGGGGTTAAGTACGCCCAGTATTTAGTTAGTGACTTAGAAGAAGCTATGGATCTTGTTATGCAAGTTCAACAGCGTATTGATAAAGCCGTGGACATGAGTAACCGTGAGCGGTTCTGGTCGGCTGTGGCTGCTTGTAATATTGCCGGTGCTTTAATTGCTAAGGATTTAGGGCTAATTGATTTTGATATACATAGGGTATATACCTGGATTGTTGCCGAACTCAAAGTCATGCGACATGAAATTAAAGCCCCAACCAAGGGTGTGACTGACGCTATCAGTGAGTTTATTAACGAACATCGTGGCACCGTACTGGTAATTAATGACGAAGTTGACGGACGTACTGGTATGGAGCAGCTACCTATTGTTGAACCTAGATGGGACAAGCTGTATATCCGCATCGAGCCTGATACTAAAGAAATGTACATTAACGCCAAGCAGTTCAGAAAGTACTGTACCGAAAACCAGATTACTTTGAAAGATGTGCTGACTTCCTTAGAAGTAGATAAAGCTTACCTTGGGCTTAAGAAGAAGCGCATATCCAAGGGCACCAAAATTAAATCAGGGGCTATTGATTGCTTTGCCTTTGACCTGTCGGCTAAGGCATTTGAAGATGAGCAACTTATTGAAATAGCACAGGATACGCCACAAGATGCTGATCCACGGTCTGAGCTTCAGAGTTAACTGGAAAAACTTTGTGGTTGGGGCATCCTTTTTTATACCTTGTTTGGATACGGAAGGGGCCCTAGCCCAAGTTAAACGCACCACAAAGCGTCTTGGGTACAGGATAAAAACCCAAATTGTTGTAGAAAAGGGAATACATGGGTTGCGAGTATGGCGAATTAGGTAGTATTATCTGGGTGTAGCCCATGGCTACGGCATTTTATTTCCTTGTTTTACATTTAATCCCCCGCTTCGGTGGGGGCTTTTTTATTAGTCGCCGTAGCCACCAAACTCAGATAGTCTGCCAATTAAGCGTTTATCGTATGTCATACCACCCATAGACTCTGCAAGAGCACGACGCTCGTAACGAGTACGAACAGACTTTAATAAGTCTTTAGGTTTAAGGGCAAGTTCAGGATAAGATTGATTGAACTTAGCTATTTTTTCTAATGTGCGCTCTCTAAGATCTTCGTCGTCATTATCTATAGACATAAAGAACGCATCCTTTAAACGTGCTTGGCGCTTAAGAATATCCTGCTCTATGGTCTTCTTTTCAATGTTAGCTTTTTGGCGTTGAGCTAGTCGTTCAGGTGCAAAGCCCATCATTTGATAACCCGCTTCTACCCCTGTAATATCGCCTAGGAGCTCATCGCCTTTTAGGTTGGTAGCCCGACCCTCAGACATAAACCGAATGCCCTTTAGCGTGTTCTTAATCAAGGCTGGAGAAGCAGTTTCAATAGCCCGATCTAAGTACCCTTCATTATATTGTTTTAAAGCTTCAGCCCCATTAATTACTAAACCTGCTGTTGGTCCAAGCACGTTAATAAGTTGATTTTGTACCCAAGAAACCTCATCTGGGCTCTTGCGGGCGTCTCTAAACCATAGATCGTTTAGGCTTAAGCGGTCGGCTACGTTGGCTCCAAATACTTGTGAGACACCACCTCGGACCAAAACATCTCCAAAGAACCCGCCAAAGGTATCGTTAGCCCATTCCTTGAACCAAATGTCAAAGTCCCAATCCTCGTCATCATCGTCGCCAAATACAGCCTGTAAAGCGTTTGCAGTTGCAGACACCGTCCACCATAAGGGTAAACCCGAAGCTCCAGCAAATACTGCGGTAGTACCATAAACCCCTAACAAACGATGCTTTGCTTCTTTACGAAAGTCCGCAATGTATTCTTTTAACGCCGCCTCTAGTTGCTCAGGCGTCATTTTTGGTTCGTTGGGTCTGTATAGCTTATGTTCTCTTTCAAGCTCGTCCTTAATACGTGCTTGTTCGTCAGGGGTAAAGTCTTTATATATGACCTCAAAAGCGCTTCTGCCTAGCAAATAAGACATCTGTTGCGAGAACTGCTTAAACTGGAAGAGAACCTTGGGTACAGAACCTTGAAGGAAGCGTGGCTTATTAAGTGTTGAGTAGTCAAACATTGACTTATAAGTTAACTCTTTGGCAACCTCAATTGCTTTTTTGCGAGCACCTTCTTCGCTGTATCTTTTTTCATTTTTATATTTCTGATAAGCAAGATCAAATGCGGACATAAAGACTACTTCACGGTTAAACTTCTCAGCCCCATGAAATGTAGCACTAGCGTACTTCATAACCGTATGTTCAACACCTTGTTCATATAATGCAGACGGTGTTTCAGCTAAGCCAACAATATCATGCGATAGCGTTATATCAATAATGCCGTCGGCCACGGCTCTTAAGTAAGCTTCTTTTTGTGCTTCAGAAAGGATGTCTAGCCTATGGGATAGCGAGGGACTACTAAATTTACCGTTTTTATCTTTGAAGCCACTACCTAATACCTTTTTGCTGTAGGCTGTCATAGTAGCAAATGCCTTTGCATTACCAAACTTAGCACCGACAACGGGCAAGCCGACCGCTGGCACACCTAACATATTTGTTATAGCCGAAGCCGGCGAAGTCATGAACCACAAGAAGGACAAGTTACTCAGACGAGCAGCAGTCTTGCCGGTATCTACTGGGTTCATGATGTAACTAACACGATGCTCTCTAATTTCCTTCATGTACTCAGATAAAACTTTGCTTTCTTCTGGGTCCATCTCATCAATTTGTGCAGATGCAGCATCAAGCGAGTTGTAAATTGGTCGGCTGTATTTAAACCGAGAGTGCTGGTAAGCCATGTGGAACGCCGACGACGTAAAGGCACGTAGCATATCCAAGTCCATACCAGGTATGTTCTCACGGTTCATAAACATCTTGCGAATACTTTGATCTGGTATCTGCAGTAAGTACAATTGCTCAACCGCTTCAGTTATATTGTCACGCAAAGATAACTCATTAGGCTGCAAGGTTCTTTTGTCTTGCGCTGAAGTATTCTTAATTATGTCTTTTAAAGTTTTTAACGACTCGGCATTATGTAAGTCTTCAGAATAAAGTAACTCTCTAGGACTATTTTTGGGTTTAACATGTTCTTTTATATTAAATTTTGAGCCATATTTTTTCTTTAATATAGGTATTGCCTGCTCGATAAAAGCATCACGTTGCTCAGGCGACTCAAACATATAGAAAGAACGATCCGCATCCTTCATTAAACGTACTGAGTACTGCCCAAAACGCCGCAGTGGAAAGTATGGCTCTATGCTTTGGTCCTGAAAATGCTTCTTTAGGCTTTGATACTCTGGGCTTGCTATAGCCTTAGCTTCTGTAAAATTATCAGCCATTAAAGCTAATTTTTTATTCTCAAGAAGCATATCAACATAGGCATCGTACCGACGTTTATAAAACAACTTAACGTTTTCATAAATCTTTTGACCTTCTGGTCCTATAGCTTCCCAAGCGTCATCTATTAATTTGTCGCCGGTTTTTATAAAATTACCGTTAGCGTCTCGTTTGCTAGGGTCTTTTTTAGCAACCGTTGTATCAACCATTAGTTTGCTCATAGTTTGAGCTTTTGCAGGGCTTTTACTTTGGTATTCTTGCCAAGGCTTAATCTCAGACTTAATCTCTTCAAGAATATTGTTGCGATACTCAAGCATATTCTCAACCGAGTTAATAAATTGTTTAATCTTGGGCACTTTGTCCCCGATGATGTCGCTAATTTGACGTAAGGTAAGGGCTCCTACATAGACGTTACGCCATCTATCTTTAATGCCGCTCCAAGTAAGCCTACCATTTAAAATGGTATTTATAAGGCCCATGTATTGAGATGAGTTGTACGGCATCGTACTGTTCATCGTATATTTACCTGCATTGCTATAGGCAATAACAGCTTTGTCGTCTTTGGTAGAAGTGCGCATAATAGCGTTAGCGTTAACTATGGTCTTACCTAATACGTTATCAAGCCCAAACAATTTACCAACTAGCCCAATAAACTTATCCCACAAGCTAAGCGCTTTGCCACCCTTGTACTTAGTTTCGTACTTAAGTAGTTGTAAAAACTCTTGGAAGTCTGGGTTAGACAAAGCTTCAGATACAAACTCATAAATGTTCTCAAAGCCGTACTCTCCTGCAGCTGCCGTACCCTCATACTTCTTCTTAGCATATTCATACAGCTCTTTAAGTTCATCAACGGCTAATTTTTGAGCCGGATTCAAAGTATCGTAGTTTGCTGGGATTAAGTTATAAAGCGTAGCTGCGTGCACAACTTCGTGTAAGAACGTAGCAGTGCTCATACCCCCACGGGTCGAATTTAAGTTGATGGTATTCATACCCGAAAAGAAAAAGCCTTGCGAGTTTAAATTAGACACAGCATCTCTGTATGTCTTTAGTAACTGCGCAAATTGACCTGCAATAGGCGGGATTACATCGTCTGTACCAAAGCTAATCTTTTTGTTAGCAATATCTTCAAGTACTTGCAAAGTCTGACGGACAACCGCTGGGTCATTTAAGTCGCCCCGTAAATTGTGCTTTGCAATAAAGTCTTTGCCCCATGGGAAGCTGCTTAACTGATTAATAAACTGGGCACGCTGACCTTTAGCGTTACGTTGTATATAGTACGCTGTCAGTTTGTTTTGCTGGTCTACAACAATATCGGTTGTAAGGTTTAATTCAAGTAGTCGTTTTGCCAAACCAGAAATAAAGTTTAAATATGTAGGCGACTCGGCATAGCCCGTTTTTTTGCGAATATCAATTTTCTGATCGGCAATTAACTTTAAAGCACCGTTGATGTCATTAGCTTCAATTCGTTCTTGGATAGCAGGATGCATTATGGCAAACTGCAAAGCATTTATTTTTTTTATTTCTCCAGCGGCTGTGTACAACCCTTTCATACCAGCAGGGATAGCCTGTACTTCTTCTTTACCAGTCGGCCTGCGATATAACGCTTTTAGATATGATGGGTCTATACGAGAAGCTTTACGGGTATTAGCGTTGGCTAAAGCTTGGTCGGCCCTGCGGTTTGCTTCCCTAAATTCTTTTATGGTAGCTTCAAACTTCTTATATTCTTGTTGAGGCAGATTGTCTTCAATCCACTTTTTAAATAGCTCAGCTTGTTTGGTATCTTGGTTTTTAAAGGTAACTCCAGATGCCTCAGTATTGGGCACACCTATATCAAACGCAGCCGAGCGCATTGCTAATCCATAGCGCCACCCACCACTTGATTTATCAAGGTAAGCCATAGCCGCTTTGCCTTCTGGAGTAGAAGTATCAATGTTTTTGATAGCACGGCTAACAGCAGCGGCAATATATGGGTCTAGATTAGTTATGTCGTCAGATGATTTAAATGGAAGGGCAGCCTCAGCTTCATCAATGCGTTCCCGTTCAAACTCATCCATAGCATCAGAAAAACGCTTGCGTAATTCTTCAATACCACGCCTAGTATTTAAGTTTTTTATACCAGTTAAAGCGTTTAGAACATCAGTTTGCTCCTGTACAGACATGCTGCCCATGCGTTGGGAAAGCGCAGAAGTTATTGTTTCTCTTTCTTTTGGTGCAATACTTAACTTGTCAAAGAAGTTATTTAGGAAGTTTATCCTACGAGTAAGCTCAGGTCCTGTTAAACGCACGTTAAGATCTGGCCCTTTTGGCGGCTCTGGTGGTGGCTCTACGTAGTTACCCGCAGCATCTCTTTCCCTATATCGAGATACTTGTTTGCGCATCTTACCGCCAATAAACTCAGTTACCTCATCCAAGAAGTTACGTACTTCATTCCTAAACTTAACAGATTCAGCAGGGTTAGCAGTTGCAGATTTAAGGTTGTCAAAGAACGAGCGTAAGGGTTTAGTAGGATCGCTGGGTGCGCCAATCAGCATCATCCGTGCACGTTCGCCTTCAGGTACAGCCTCAATACCTTCCATCTCCGGCACTGTGCCTTCGGAGGTTAGTTCAAACCCGGGCGCTTCTTTAGCAGGTTTAGTTTCTTTGGGCATTCTGACCATGTAGTCAACACGATCTTCAAACCCATTTCTTTTATACCAATTTTTTAATTGTTCTTGCGTAAGACCGCCAAGGGCTTCATCTGGCTGCGCTGCTGGTATTAAAAATATTGGTTTTTGGTTTTGGTCGGCCCAATCTAAAGTTGAATTTAATAGCTTTCTACCAATACCCTTACCTCTTTCTTTAGGGACATTAAAGCCATGCACAAAGACAGCGCCGTCCATTGAGCCCTTTGGAAATTGTGGAAAATCTTCATAAAATTTTTCGTATAAAGAGTTACTAGGGACAATTTCAGTAAAATTAACAGACCCATTTGGAAATCCATATTCATCACGTTCCCTAGTAAAAGCCCCTTTTTCATACACTATTGGTTCTTTTTCAGGTTCTTTATTAAAGTCAAACCCCATCTGCCCACGGGCTACAAATTCTTGTCCTGCAGGGGCGGCTTGCAAACTATCAAGTTCATTTTGTAACTCAGCAGCTCGTTCATAAGCTCCTGTGATCCGCTCGTCACTAGGGTCAACATTAGAAATATCTCTAACGTAGCCTTTTATTTGGTCAAGCTGACGCTTTATTTCTTCAATACGTGTAGAAGGATCTTGGGGAGGAGGTGGGGGCGGTGCTTGTCCTGTTGTATCGGCAGGGGGTGCCATAGCGGCACGGGCTTCACCTAACTCACCACGATAACCTGCATATCCTCTAGCAGCACCTGATGTTCCACCGATACCACCACCAGCAGCGGCTGCGCCAAAGAAGGCTTCTCTATACTCATTTCTAGCGTCAGCACCAGTTAACTCAAGCCCAGCTTGATAACGCTCAGCAGCTTGTTCTAATACTTCAGTTGGGGCTTCGGCAATAATACCGACAGTTGCGCCTTTGGCTGCACGCTTACCTACTTCTTTAGCAACGGCTCCAGCACCTATTTCACCAGCAGCACGTCTTGCAGCTAGTTCTTTTAATACTTGCTCACCAGCGTTCTTACCTACACCACCTAATCCAACGGTAAACCTGTCGGCAAAGTAGCCTAAGGGGGCGGTACCTGCTGCAGTTACAGCAGCTTTTGTAAGTTCTAGTTCTTCTGGATCGTTCTTTTCTTTTGCTTGACGCATCAAGAAGTTACCAAACTGTTGCACGGCATAAGTGCCAACACCAACTATAGCACCACCAATTGGTGTTAAAAACGGGCTAGTTATAGCCGCAGCAGCCAAAGGTCCAGCCATTTGAGGGGCACTTTGTAATACTTGTTCAACTATATATTTAGGGGCTTCTTTAGCCGCTGCAGCAAAACCTTTCTCAGCTGCAATTCTTTCAAAGTCAGCAACGGTCATACCTGGTTTTTCTTCAGGCTTTTGTGTTTTTGCTTCAGCCATTACTTTGCGTGCAGCTTCATCTGCACCGACCACTTTTTTAGCGGCAAGACCAAGACCGGTTGCAACCTCACCTAAAGACTCAAAGCCACGCCCAAGCGCAGCAGGAATAGACTCAAAGAAGCCTACATCTTCAGGCGTTTTTTGTGGTGCTTTTGGTTGTAGCTGTGATTGAACGGCAGCATAAGCTTGAGCATCAGTTAGCTCAGTAGGCGAGTTTACTTCAAACTTACCTTGACCAGGTACGTCAATCTCGTACTTTGGCATATCAGCCTACTTTCTTAACCGTTACGCCTTGTGGTACTCCTCCCTGCCCACCACCAATTCCACCTCCGGGAGTTAGCGTACCAATAATCTGTTGCCTTTGGGCTTCAAGTTCGGCACGACGTGGGTCATCTTTCTTCATAAAGAGCAATGCGGTATTAATCTGTTCAAGTGCAGCCTTGGCACGCTGTACCTCAACGCTTTCCATGCGACCTGCGCCAGCAACTCTGGTCATTGCTTCACCATAAGACATACCTGGATTCTCAGCCATAACCTTTTGGATCTGTTGTTCTGTATAACGTTGAGATGCTCCTGCAGCGCCAGCACTAATCTGTGAAGCTTGTAAACGATTTATACGATCTTGATACTTTTCATATGCTTCACGGGCACCAGCTGCGTCACCTCGCTCTTCAGCACGACGAGCTTTATCAAGTTCCATACGGGCTTTCTGTGCTTCAGCTTCCATAGTATCTTGAGCTTTACGAGCTCCTTCAATTCCAGTTGCATACTCACCAAGGCCTTCTAGTGCAGCTTTACCAATAGGTCCTGCTGTTGAACCAAACTTAAGAAAACCCTTAGCCATAGCCATGCGCTCGTCACGACTTAAACGCTCACCACTCTTACCAAGGCGCTCAGTTAAATACTTCTCATATTCAACACCTGCTTGCCCTTTTGGTCCAGCTTCTTTAAGTTCAGCCAAGAAATCTTTATACTCTTTAGATTTTGCTGCAGCAGTTCCAGCTTTACCTGATGTACCTTCGGTTGCAGCAGCGCCTTCTTTGGTTTGTGCAGTTGAAGTTTTTTTAGCCGCTCGTTCTTCTTCAAAACGTCTTGTGGCTTCGTCAAATTGATCTAAATCTTTTTGCTCTTTTTCAGCCGCAGCTTTTTGCAATGCTGGTTTACGTACATTTTTATCGTAGTAAGGAGTTAAACTTTCAGTCATCGAAGGATCATCCCCATAAATATAGGGAATGTTAGCTCCTGTTACTGCTCTAGCCCCACGAATTCCAGTATTCAAAACCCCAGCAATTGCACGATTAGGAAGAGTCAAAACGTCCATGGCAGCAGAACCAAAAGATTTACCGCCACCTAATAATGCTGCACGGTCCTCTTCTAATTGTTTTCTTGCTTTTTCTTCTGGATCACCACCCTCACTAAAAGCAATAATTCCGCCGCCAGCTAAACCTTGAGACTCAAATGCTGGACCACCAGCCATAGCAATACCTGACATACGAGCTTTTTGAGTTTGTTGTTCAGCTTGCGCTTCCATTTGTTTTTCTATAATTACTTCAGCCGCCATTTTACGAACTTCATCACTTGTAGAAGAATTTCTAATTTGTTCTAATTTTTGTACGCCACCAGGCATATCTGCAATTTGTTCTAGCTGGGCACGAGTACTATCAATTACACCCCCTGGAGCATAACCAACAATACCGCCTTCACGGTACTCTTTAATAGCGCCACCTTCTCTACGTCCACCACCTCCAAATAATGTTGCACCAGCCCCAAGTAAACCAACACCTTGCTGAGCAATACTTGGCTGAGCCACATAAGCTTGTCTATTAGTAGCTTCCATAGGCAAACCACGCAACATATTGGACATAACTCCAAGCTGCATAAGCGGATACTGCTGCTGAGTAGCGTAGTCTTGAATAGCTTGATTAATCTTGGACTGCTCAAGGGCTTGTTGTTGAGCGCCCATTGATGCCATTTGGTTTTGCCGAGCAATATCGGCACCTTGCTGGGTAGCCCCTAGTTGACCTAGTTGCGCTCCTGCGCCCAAAGCTTGCCCCAAACCCTGCATACCTAAATTAGCACCAAATTGTTGGGACTGTAAGGCTCTGTCGTAAGCTGACTGCGCCCCTTGCGTTTGAATATTAGATAGATTAGTTAATAAGTTACGTTCCCGTTCAGTATTAGCAAGAAGCTGCCTTGCCCCACCATACGTCCCTTGACGAGCTGCTCCTAAGTTTTGAGCTTGTTGTGCCATCTGTGCTTCACGAACAGCAGCTGCTTTAGCAACATCCGTTACGTTTTGCATATAAGGCGACATAAAGGACTGCGTTGTATTTGACGCATCAAATATGGGGTTATTATATTGGTCAAACATAGGCTTACCAGAAGCATCTACTCTTTGTTTATTTGTTATGTTTTGAGCGTATTGGTTGCCGACATTAAGTGATCGAATACCAGCACTACCTGTTAACCCACTACCCAAAGCAAACTGCCCTGGTTGTTGCATCATTCCAGCTTCATATTGCGCTTGCTGTTGTAACGGAGAAAACCCTGCAAAATAGTTGTTAACGTCGCTGCTATATGGTCTATATCCTTTAAGACTATCAAGATCATAGCCACCCTGCGCATTCTTAGTACCTTCAAACAACTGCTGCTGGGTAGCCTCAAACATATTGGTTACATATGGTCTTGCATACTCAGGGATGTTAGAAGTTACTGTAGTTGATTGAGTTGGACCGCCACCACCACCACCTGTAAATGGGGTACGCCGACCCTCGTGAGTCCAGCCGCTGTGTTTAGATCTTAAGATACTCATAATTTAGTTTCCATAATAACGTGGCGCTCTTGCATACCAACTTGTTTGTATAACCGTGCAGCCGACTCTCTAGCAGCGCATTGGACTCTAGTAGCCCCATTTGCTTTTATAAAGCTACAAACCTGTGCATATACATCTTCATTTACGATTGCTTTACCTGCCATTGCGGTGATAAAACCAACTCGGTAGTTAGGCATATTGTAAAAACTAATAGACGCTACACCGTGTATAACATTTTCTTCATCTGTTGCTACTAATAATACCCAATTACCGTTTGCTAGAAAAGCTTTGATCTGGTCTAAAGTATAGTCTCCAGTATCGTATTTATTTGCTTTAGCAAACAACTCTTCAACCAACCCCCAAGTTTGGTGAAAATAAGCTATGTTGACTGGTTGAACAGTTAAATTCAATTAGCCGCCCCCACCGCCACCACCTGCTGCAGCATCGTAAGCAGCTTGGCTTGCATATACTTGACCGCTTGGTGCTGTAAAGAAGCCTGTAGGCGCTGTAGCGGGAGGTGTAAATGCAGCATCCACAATAGGTCTAGTTAAAACTAAATTATCTGGAGAAGGTGGTCGGTAATAAGTGCCAGGATCGCTGTAGTTGTACTGAGTGTTTAGTGTTGGCGGAGGTGTAGTACCTAATGCTTGTCCGCCAATATATGCTTGATTAACAATATCAGGGGTTATTTGTGGGTATGCTTTTAACGCTGAAATAGCTTGTTTTACAGGTACCCCAGCATTAATTAGCTGCCTACCAACCTCTGCACCATTACCAACATATCTCTGGACTATTCCTCTAACATCTGCGTCTGAAGGCTGTGGAGCAGGTTTTGCATATTGCCCCATCATCTGGTTATATAAAGCAGCTAAACCTTCATTGGAATATGGGTCTTGCATTGTGGGCGACATACTAATTCCAGAAACTCTTGGTACAAAATTTGGTCTGTATACGTTTGAGCCAGCAACTGGTCCAGTTGTTGCTGTAGGCGTTGTTTCTGAAGGTATTAACGCAGGTGGAATTGGTGGAATAATAGGTTTAATACCTAATGCTGCCATTCTTTCTGCTAACACTCTTGCATTATCAGCGGCTAATTGTGGATTAGCTTTAATAGCTGCATTATAAGCAGCGGTTGTTTGGTTAACACTTGGATCATTAGAAGCTAACAATGATTGCGCTCTTGTGACCTGATCTTGTGGAATATTAAAAATAAATTTTACTTGATCAATCTGTGCAGGAGTTTTTATATTGTTGGTAGCAAAATATGATGCTACCTGAGCATCGGTGAACTTAGGTATGGTATAGGTTGGTGTAGCAGTAGGATTAGTGGGTGGAGTATATGTAGTTTGTATTCCTAGTGCTTGTTGCCTATTAGCTAGTGCTTGAGCATTTTGAGTAGCAAGAGAAGGATTAGCAGCAATTGCAGAATTGTAAGCGGCGGTCGCTTGATTAACGCTAGGACTTCCAGAAGCTAACAAACCTTGAGCTGCTTGAATTTGTGAAGTAGGTACTCCAAAAGTAGCTTGTACTTGAGCAATTTGTGCAGGAGTTGTTATGTTATTAGTAGCTAAATATGACGCTACTTGTGCATCACTAAAGCTAGGAGTTGCTCCACCTTCAGCATATCCAACTACCCCACCACTAGCATAATCAGCTATACCCCCAGATGCCATTTTTTTCATAGGCAAGTACTTCTCGGCGTTAACTTTTGGGGCTTGTTTCTTTTTGCCTGTACGGGCTTGGCGGATCTTATCCATCATGCTGTATAACTTCTTAGCACCAGCGTCAGTAGAACCGTTGCCTAAATGACTAACTACATCAGCAGGAACTACAAACTCCCCATCAGCAAGACGGGCGGGTTGTTTCCCACCGATAACGCCAGGAATAGAATCAGACATACCATCACCAGGACCTTTAAGCATACGCCCGCCATCTGAGTACCCTCCTAAGTTAGACATTATTCCACCACTAGCGGCTTCTTTTGGGAAAGCGCCACTGACATCTCCAATACCACTAATAGACATTTTTGGGAGTGGTTTTGGCTTAATGCCTGCAACTTGACCTGCTTTGCCTAGTCGAATCATTGAAGCCAATAAAGCATCTTTATATCTAGTGTCTGGATCTTCGTCTGTGTATATACCACCTCTAGCCATACCAACAGTGTCTGAACCAGCCTCATCATCAAAAGAACTCATTACACCACCTTCGGCTGCGTAACTTGGGCGATAGTATGGGTTAGGTCTTGGGGCTTCGTAAGCTTTATAGTTAGGGCTTAGTCTATAACCTTTTAAACGGCGAGTATATTCGTCTTCTTGCTCACCAGGCATATTTTGATCGGCTTGTAATGCCCCAATGCCAGGCAATGCTTGAATTCCAATCTTCTTAGCCGTATCCATTGCACCGGAACCTAGTTGGCTGTAATAAGAAGAAGGTGCTGAAGAGCTAGGCGGAACAAAAGTTGATGCTGTTCCTTGTGCAAATTGCTCTGGTATGTTAGGTCCTATATTGACTGAACTTTGAGCAGATCCGCCTGGTAAAAGCAAATTGCCTTGTTCAGTAGGTATTAATTGATCCCCGGCTACTTGTTGAAAACCTCCAGCTTGAGGGTTAAGGGTACTTGCTGCTTCTATTCCTGCTGTTTGTGTAGCTTGTGTAGCTGCATCCGGAACGCCAACTCTAAATACATTAGCGTCGCCATAAGCGCCCATACCACCAGCAACTGCACCACCAAGACCACCCATAAGTGCAGCTTGACCAACATCTTTACCCTGAGCAGCCGCCATACCACCAGAAATAAGAGCGCCAGCGCCAGCGCCAGCAGCAATACCAGCGGACGTAGCCCCCATACCAGCACCCATAAGCATTGGAGTAGCAGCACCGGCTGTTAAATAAGTTAAACCAGCAGCAGCCACTACTGGAAGAATGTCTTCTAAAAACCCTGCTTCGGGTAAACCCGTACTTGGGTTAATTGTTAAGGAACCACCGTGTGCTAAAGCAAGAGCTTGTAAACCTTTAATCTCACTAGGAGTCATGTGGACAAGCTCGGTGTCCTTGCCTCGGCCTTTACCTTTTAAATAGTAAGCCGTATTATGTAATCCACCATGTGTGTTCATATAATAGTCACCGTTACCGTCCCCACACTAGCTGTGGCTGACACTCCATATAAATAAGAAATATAGGGTACAACAATCTTTAAGTCCTCGCCAACCCGAAATACAGTCCCGTCTGGCAAATTGTACCCCGATGTTGGTAGATTTAATAGCCGTAAACCGTCCAGTTGCAGGGCGGCATTGGAATCGCTTTGGGCAAAATAAAGCCTTAATGCACCAATCAACTGCGACATATGCTGCTGATCGTATTCTTGTGGGGCTAGAGGCAAAGCTGGCGCCCGAAATCGTTGCATTCCCATTATCTACGCCCATCTGGTCTACCGTCTAAACGAGGACTACCTAATTGCCACTGGACACCTAATTCGGTAGATTCAATCTCAAGAGCCATCTGCCTAGCCCTAGCTCGCATGAATATTTGGTCGGTATAAATATCTACCGAAGTTTGAATAACTTGCTGGGAATCTACGTTGGAATAAGCGCTACCAGGAAAATTACGGGGTTTTATGTACATTGTGACCGCAGGCAATGCGGCAGTTGACCCAGCAAAGTTGAGGTCGGGAATAATCCGCTTGGTCAAAATAAATTGATCCCCGTCTGCAAGATCAGAATCTGACGATGCTATATAAGAGGTCATTGGTAAGATATTGTCATCTACGCCTTGTTCATGGTTATAAATGATGCTGTTTGCAGTCATGGCGGTCTGCACTACAAGCTGAGATATATTGACGGTGTATGTACCTACCCCGCCTGAGCCTGTACCTAAGGCAGTAATCTTAGTGCCTACGGCTACGCCTGTACCCTCAATAACGCTGCCTATCTCTAGAATGCCAGAAGAAATAGCCGAAACCGTTAAAGTTGTACCCGAAATAGCTCCCGTTGCATACGTTGCCGTAAGAGCCTGAGGGTATTCCCTTAGTGATGAATCTGACCATGCTGTGCGGTCAATCGTGCCGTAGTACCAGATTCTTTCTAGGTGGTTATAAATAACATATGCATTATTAACATTGCTGTCTGCCGTTGGGTAGAACCACCAGATTTCATTCCAACCCTCATTAGTACCAGCAATAATCTGGTCGGCTTGGTCGTAATTTAAGTTCTGGAACACATGATTTCGGATGCTACAAGGTAAAGTTTCTACTCGTCCGCCATAGGCATAAAACTTGTCATGCCCAAACCAATACGCCGTATTATTAACTGTAACAACTGAGCGGGGGCTAAGGATAGATATATTGTCCGCCAGCTCTTGCAGTCCAAACACGTCCGTAGTGCCAAGATATTGCAAGGAATTGAGCGTACCCTCAGTAAATACAAGGATCTCTTGACGTGTCGCTATAGCACAAACGATGGCAGAACCACGGGAAACTCGCAAAAAGCCCGCTGAATTGGTAACAAGCGGAGTCCAGACATTGGGCTGATCTTGAGTAGCCCAGCGGATTAATAAGGGGTCAAATGCGCCCCCGCCAAAAGGAGTAGCACCAAAACAGATCAAATGCTTATCGTTCTGAGATACTAAAATCTGCATAGTTTGAGTTGGTACGTCCGCAGGGGCTACCCCGCTAATAGTTGTGGTTGACAGGGGGGTAGCTCTGGTTGTTAGTCCGCTTGAGTATTTCCAATAGTAAATCACTCCATCACGGATGTTGGCTACCATGTCATTATCAAAGTTTTGTATGAACCAGTCTCGTTGTGGAGTTACTACGGGTGTACCTGCGCCAGAACCCCAAGCATCACGACTCCATGCACCTGCTCCCCAGCCGTACCCATAAGAAGCATTGTCATTTCCTACGCTAATCTGAAACTCGGCTGTAATCCCTGTGCCACCACCAGAGGTTGAAGATGTGGCTGCTGTAGCAGCAGTAATGGTAAAGGTATTTGCCGTAACCCGATCGACTATAAACTCGGTATTAAGGTTTGGTGCTGTAATGCCACCTACCGCCGTTGCACCAGAAAAGATTACATAATCCCCGTCTGATGCCCCGTGAGCCACAATTGTTACAGTAACGGTTTTAGAGCCATTGACCGTGGTAAAGCAGTTATTAGTGGTTGGGTTGATAAAAGTTTGGCGAATTGGGGTGATGTCGTATAAAGTTTGACCTGCTTCAATGTATAGTTTTTTAGACGTTCCAAGAGCTAGATAGTTATCCGAAGCCGTAGTAATCCAGTTAAATACTTGCCTACAAATACCTACAATAGAAACTGTTCCATAGCGTAACCAACCGCCTATTTTTTGAGGGTAGCCAGAACGAAACCGTACCTTATCGCACTCAAACCAACCACCCTCGTTAGAGTAATTAGTTTGATCTCTGTTTAAACCTGGGCGAAATTGTAGTTTTTGTAGTGGCATATTAGCTTAAAAATAAGGCACGTTCATCATTTCTACGGGTTACTAACCCTTTTAGTACTTTACCGCCAGCCAGCGTATATTTCAAGAACTCTTCTGCCGCCTCTTCCATTTCGCCCCGAATAACCTTCTGACGGAGGGTGCTGCGCTGTAGTGTTCCCAGACCAACATTGAAGCTAAAACTAACAAGAGCATCGAACTGACCTTGAGTGAGCTTAACGGGACAGTAGCGTTCAACACCTCGCTCAAAGCGATTAAGGTCGTCTCGAAGAATGTCATCTACTTCCTCCATCGAAAAGGTACGGTCATCGTTATACTCCAGTGGGTAGGCATCCCGCTCGTCTATCTTTAACGCACCTTGACGGGGGTAGAGTACGTGACCTACCCCAATTGTCCAAAGTTTGGCTGGGCAACGATAAGGCTTTTGGCGGACACCCTCGTGGTGCTTAATCATTTTGATGGCTTTATCGCTTACTTTCACTTCTTAAACGCCTGTGTTCCAAACCAGAAAGCAATAATGGACGCAAGGATCTGCATTTCCTGATCGTCAAAAATCATCGTAACAGACTCTGCAAAAGCCGCTCCTGTAGACCAAGCCCACCAAATAGAAGAGATGTCTACTACGATTAATAGGAAGACAAACAGGTAAGTCACCATCGGACGTACCGAAGCACGGAGGTTAATAACCCACTGGGATGCGCCTTTGCCAATCTCAATATCATGGGCATACATAGCCTGACGCTCTTGGGCTTGGGTCTCCATAGCCACTTGTTCGGTGCGAATTTCCTCTACCCTAGCTTGGGCAATATAACCAGCCTCTAGCATCTTAAGTTCACGCTCCATTTGAAGCTGGGCTAGTTGTAGCTCATGGGACTTATCAGACTTGTCTTGAAAGAAGTCTAGTAATTTAGGCAGTCCCCCCATGAGGAAGGATAGCGCTGTAGATATTAGTGTAAGCATTATTGTTTAGACCCCCATACTATGTAATAAGCAATCCAAGCCGCCACTAAAAAGCACCAGAACTGCACCCATTTGACTTTTGACAACTCGGCATCAAAGTACTTCTGATCTTCCTTTTCCAGCTTCTCAATCTCGGTCTTGATGTCTATTAGCTTTTGCCACTCTTTAGTGCCGTACTGCTTAATAAAGTCAATCCGTAACTTGTACTCCTCATCCGAAATCTTCTTTCGGTGTTTGTATTCTTCAAGGGCTTTAAATATTGCCCGTTCCTTCTTTAGCTCCGCTTCCCTGCGCTCACGGATCTTTGCATTTGCTCTTTCTCTTGCTAAATCTACTGCTTCTTTTTGAACATCCTCGATGTTCTTGCCAATCTCTTTCCCAGCCTCTCGACCAGTCTTAAACCCCTCGCTAATGCCCTTTGCGCCAGCTGACAATCCAAGTTCGTCTGACATAATTCAATTTAAAACACCTCTCCGCCAGCGGCTGGGATAGAAGTAGCATGGATAGAAATATGCTGTCTTAGGTTTAATGGCGCATTACAGTCTGAGCAGACATCGGCTTGCATCTCGGCTTCATCTAAGTCGTAGCCACAAGCCAAACACACCACTTCTATTTCGTGGTGCGGCTCAATCAGTCCACCTTCTAGTGTTCTAGCTTCTATAGTCTGTTTCATGCCTTAGTTGCTCCAAACTTCCTGTGGTTGGGTAGGAAATACTGCGTCAAAAGTTGGGTTAACAGCTATATTTCTTACCGTGCTTCGATATGCAATAAATTCAGCTTGGTTCATTAGGTATGGGTTAGACTTTTCAGGGTCTGCCACATCCGCAATAGAAGTCCAATCAGTTGAGTTTAATATATCAACCGCTTTGGTTTTGTTTTGTTGAGCTAGTTCTGCGTTTTTAGCAGCAATCTGCTCTGCGTCCATGTCTACAACAACAAACGAGGTAAACCATTGACCGTCAACCTCGACCACAGGGCCACCATTTACATACTGATATGTTCCGCAAGATGGGTATGGACCATTCAAAACGGGATCAGCCCCTAATTCATTAAGAATTTCAACAGTAGTTTGATTCCACGATGCCCCCGTAGTTTCACTCATATAAGTACGGAACTCAGGTTCATACATTACAGCGCCAGTTGAACGAACTCTAATTAACATAATTTATCCTTTACGCTATTGCTAAGAAAATGTAAGTGCCGCCAGAAGAATTAATGGCAGCTAAAATTGCTGAATTAACAGTAAAGCCACCAGCAGTTGTTGTTACAGAACCTAAAGT
>Ga0214921_10005168_pt1 | contig 18601 bp, 14 predicted proteins | sample LL1505_MetaG_FD_177992 | JGI IMG/M metagenome (GOLD analysis project Ga0214921, IMG submission 177992) | Freshwater microbial communities from Lake Lanier, Atlanta, Georgia, United States - LL-1505 | ecosystem: Environmental > Aquatic > Freshwater > Lake | place: USA: Georgia | collected... | reverse complement strand
CCGAGAGAGGGATTGAAGGACGACCGTCAACGTCCGGAGACAGCTCCTTCTCGGCATTTGCGGAGTCGGTGACATCGCAGTTGCCTGGCGCTCTGGGTTTTGCCTGGGTGCCGGGTATCGCAACTGGGGGCAAGCTCGGCGAAATTCGCGGTATCCAGCCGCAAGCCAGGACGGAATTTTTCAAGGAGGTCCTGTCCCGGCTGGGTCCGGACAGATGGACCAAGGCAACTCTTGTCGCACTGGCAGAAAATTCTGCCGTGGGAACCCAACTCGTCAAACTGGATGCGTCACCTGACGGCGGATACGGATTTTTCCTGGTCGCGCCAGTCGCAAGCGCGGCGTGGAAACCAGATCCTCGCGCCGGGGCGGGGTCCGACCCGGGTTTCATTGTGGCCCTGGTTTCTGTCGAGGCCATGATGCATCATATTTTTCGTGACGTCACAAAACTCGAATCCACCGGTTTGATCATCCTCGGGCCTGAGGGCGAAGTCCTTTTCAAATTCAACGCCAACCAGGGTAGCCGCATTTCTTTGCAACCGGAGGTCCGCCGGGTGATTCCTGCTCCCGGAATTCAGTGGACGGCTGAGTTCATCGCGACCCCTCAGTACTTGCTTCGTTTTTCGCAGTGGCATCCGGCATCGATCATATTGGTCGGGCTGTTGTTCATCATGATGGCGGCTGGTTTTGTCTTGTTCATGGTCGGTCAGGGCCAAGTCATGACGCGCTTGATGGCGGAACGGGAGACGGTCTGGACGGACCTTGGCAAGACAGAGAGCAGAAAAGCCGCGGCGCTCGAGGCGTCTCTTGATGCCATCATCGGAATGGACAAGGAGGGAAACATCATTGATTTCAACAAATCGGCCGAGAAGATTTTCGGGCACAAGCCCCCGGAAGTCATCGGCAAACGACTTGGCGAAACATTGATTCCCGAGCGGTATCGCAAGGCCCACTATGCCGGGATGAAGCGTTATCTGGAGAGCGGCGTTGGTCCGGTGCTGGGTGTCACCCTCGAAGTCAGCGCGCTGCGTGCAGACGGGACCGAATTCCCGATTGAACTCCAGGTGGTCGCGGTGGAGAGTGGCGGTGAGCCATTTTTCACGGGGGTCGTGCGTGACATATCCCTGCGCAAAAAACTGGAAGAGGGATTGCGCGAGGCCAAGGAAGCCGCCGAGGCCGCGAATGCCGCCAAGAGTCAGTTCCTGGCCAACATGTCCCACGAAATCCGCACGCCCCTCGGCGCGGTCATCGGTTTCGCGGAGCTCATGGCACATCCAGACTTGAAACCAGCGGACCGGGAATCTTACCTCGATGCCATCCGGCGCAACGGGGCACTGCTGGCAAATGTCATCAATGACATCCTGGACCTGTCAAAGGTCGAGGCAGGTCGACTTGATATCGAGACGAGACCAACGGATTTCCGGCGCGCGTTGCGGGATGTCGAGATGTTGCTGGCGATCCAGGCGAAAGAAAAAGGCATCGTGTTGCGGTTTCACTGTGACGAGGATGTGCCCGACACGGTTTTCACGGATCCCGTCCGGTTGCACCAGATTCTGCTCAATATTGTCGGGAACGCGGTCAAGTTCACGCGTCAGGGTGAGGTCGACGTATCCGCGCGAATGGCCGGCGGGCCGTCTGGCGACCGGAAGATCGCCGTGGCGGTGAGGGACACCGGCCCCGGATTGACCAAGGAAAATATTAAACGAATATTCAGGCCATTCGGGCAGGCCGACCTGGCAACGACGCGCAAGTTTGGTGGAACTGGACTTGGCCTCGTCCTGGCACAACGCCTGGCGGGACTTCTTGGCGGCGATGTCCAATTGACAACGACCGCGCCCGGAAAAGGCAGTGTTTTCACGATAACTTTCGCGATCGACGCGGGGGCGTCGAGGCTGAAAGTCTCGTGACAGGGGCGGGGATCCTCAGGATCCGGCAATCTCCGGGCAGTCGTAGGCCTTGCGGAACAGGTTCTGGAAGTGATGCAGGCCGTGCTCGTAGGTCACGCAGATGCGACCTTTCTCGTAGGCGCCTGATTCCAGTCCGCGCTGGACTTGTTCGCAAATGGCAATGTCCTCGGCCTGGACGACGTCGCTGAATTCGATGTCGCGGGCGATCTGGTTGGAGGCGCCGGGCACGTCGGGGTCGTCGTAAAAGTAATCAAAGATGATATCAGTGCGGTTGGGGCCGCGTGGCACGACCAGGTTGAGTTGGAGTCGTCCGCCGCTCAGGTTGATCATGAAATTCGGATAGACGCAGTAGTAAATCACTTCATCCGCGCCCGAGCCGGCGGCACCTGCATAAGGGTTTTTGTCGCTGTCGCTGCTGAACGGGCTGTATTGCAGGATGTAGTGCGGGTGGATTTCGGTCTCGTACTTGTCAAATTCCAGCACGCTCGTCAGGCCCGGATGGACAAACGGGACGTGATATCCCTCGAGGTAATTGTCCATGTAAACTTTCCAGTTGCAGGCGGCCTGGTAGACAATGCGCCGGTGAAATTTCTTTTTGTGGACCGGCATTCTTGCCGTGCGCTCGCGGGCGCCCCCCATGATTTCTTCCAGGCTGCGCCCTGGTTTTTCCGCCAGGTTGACGAAGACCAGTCCCTCCCAAGTGTCGAGGTGGACTCCGGCCAGTTTGCAATTCTTGCGGTCAAAGTCGGCGACGCCGTCGAAGTGAGGCGCACCGGCCAGGCGTCCGTCAAGGGAATACGACCAGCCATGATAACGGCACTGCAAGACGCGCCCGGATCCGTCCGAGGTCGCCAGAGGGCCGCCTCGATGGCGGCATACGTTGAAAAAGGCGCGGAGTTTCTGGTCGTTGCCGCGGACAATGATGAGGGGCTTGCCGGCAACTTCCGCCAGGAACCAGTCCCCCGGGTTTTCCACCTTGGCCTCCCACCCGACATATTGCCAGGTCCGCGAGAAGATCAGTTCGCGGTCGAGAGCGTCAAACTCAGGCGCGGTGTACCATGACGCGGGCAGTGTCTCGGCCTTTTCGAGGGGCAGGATGCGACGGGCCTCGGTAGCGATGGCTTGTCTAGTCGCATTTGAAAGAGTCGAAGTGGCACGCGGATTATTTATGGTCATGGCAGTCCCCGGTGACAATCTGGTGCGGAAAAGATAATTCAACTGTCAGGATTTGTCGTGGGACTTTGTTGAACAGATTTCCGGCGGGGTACGCGTTTGGCTGTCGTGGGATTCACAGAATTGGTGCCCGAGAGGATTTTCAAGTTCGCTGAACGTTTCGGTGGCACGGCGACAGGGCGTTTTCTTGGCCTGAACGCGCTTGAGAACCGAGTGTACGAAGTCGAAATCGAGCACGACGACGGACGCATGGAAAAACGCATCGTGAAGTTCTACCGCCCGGGCAGGTGGTCGCGCCAGACGGTCGAGGCCGAGCATCAGTTCCTGAAATCCTGCGCGGCGGCAGAGGTTCCGGTTGTCCAGCCAATCGCCGATGAATCGGGCCGGACGTTGTTCGATGATCAGGGCATCCTCTGCGCGGCGTTCCCGAAAATGCGGGGGCGCCTTGAAAGTGACTTGAACAGGACACAGCTGGAACGCCTCGGGAGGTACCTCGCGCGACTGCATAATGTCGGTGCCGCGATGCCGCCGCAGCCGCGGCAGCGTCTTGACGCCGGGACATTCGGGCGCGCGCCCCTGGCGTTCATGTTGGAGTCGGGGGCGATGCCTGCGGACGTCCGCCCCAGGTATGAGACGGTCGCGACGCGCGTGATCGACGCGTGCGAGCAGGCTCTGAAGCCATGGCCGGCGCAACTGGTCCACGGCGACTGTCATCAGGGCAATGTCCTGTGGAATGGGGACGAGCCTGTTTTCATCGACTTCGACGACATCCTTTACGCGCCGCCCGTGCAAGACATCTGGATGCTGACCGGCGGCGATCCCGAGGAACAGTCGCGCAAGCGCGGCGAATTGCTGGACGGTTACGAGCAGATCCGCGATTTTGACTGGGGTTCACTCGCGATTGTGGAGGCGCTGCGTTCCCTGCGCATGATCCACTTCGCCGGGTGGCTCATCCGTCGCCGCGACGATGGCGCCATCAAACAGGCATTCCCCCTGGTCGGCACCGACCGGTTCTGGCAGGAACAACTGGAAGGCCTCTACGCCCAGGCCGAAAAACTATCCCCGTCATTCTGAGGCGGAATCGTCATTCTGAGGCCCGCAGGGCCGAAGAATCCTCTCTTACTCGTCATTCTGACCCGCAGCCGTCATTCTGAGGCCCGCAGGGCCGAAGAATCCTTTCTTTCAAGACAGGATCCTTCGCCTGCGGCTCAGGATGACGGGGAGAGGATCCCTCGCCTTCGGCTCAGGATGACCGGGGCCCAAGATGACAGAGGCAGTCTCCGGAAAATGCCTCTGATTACGTCGTAAAGTTGAGGCGTTGCAGAAATAACTAAAGTTTTTTGCAGAAATGCCGATAAGCGCGATGTCGGAGGTGGCTGACTATGATGAAGTTGCCAGTTAAAGTTACGAATGTCCTTGTTGTGGTATCGACCCTCACTGCCCTTGGCGCTTGCAAGCCATCGGCGAAGAATAACAATTCCAACAACACGTCCCCGACCCAGGGGTTCTCGATTGCTCCTGTGGGTGTTTCGGGAACTGAAATCCAGGTCGCCGGCACGGCGTTCCCGGCACGCGTTCAGTTCAAAATCTCCGGCACGACCGATCCGTCTTCGTTCGCCCTGGCACTTGTTGAGCGTCCCGCGAACACGACGATTGAAGGTCGCGCCTCGCTGAACCCGGTTCTTCTCTGGACCCCTTCCGCCAGCCAGCCGCAAGCCTACGTGCAATTTGTCATTCGCGACTTGAAACGTTGTGAGTCGGCCACTGGAAACCGCGCGGGATGCAATCTTGTCGATGGCCAGATCAGCCCATCGTCGCCCATCCAGCCGTATGACAAGCTCTCGACCCGTTACCTGTTGCGCTTCACCGGCGACAGCCGCGTGTTGCAGGCAACCAACAACGCCGTGGTCCCTGGCACCCAGGTCATCCCGGGCGCGAACAACGGCATCGGTAACGCCGTGATCAACACGATTGGAAACCAGGTTCTTTCCGGTGCTGGCCGCGTCGCGACCACCTATGTCGCCAACGGTTTCAGCACCAACGGCATGGGCTGGCAGCAGATCCTCCAGAGCGCCTTCGGCATCCCGCAGGCGACGACCCCTGGCGCCACCGCTGGCTCCGTCGGCACATCGGTCGCCACAGGCACCACCGGAAACGGCGCCTGGTAATCCAGATCGATCCGAGTCCCCGTTACGACAAAAAGAGAAACCCCCGGCCTTTCGCGAGGCCGGGGGTTTTTTCATGGCTGCCCGGATCGGTCACCGTGGCGCGTCTGGATGTCACGCAGATTTGATTCGCTCAGCAGGTCCAGGCTGGTGCCGTTTTCGGAGGTGAGGCGGCCCTGGCCCTTCAGTGCCGGGACCAAAGCAAGGGTCCGGCGGGTCAGGAGTTCGCGGCGGGACTTGAGTTCGTCACCAGTGATGCGATTTTTTTGGGCGGCCGTGATCAAGTAGGAATCCATGTCGTAGAAGTACTGAAGGATCTTCTCGACCAGAAATTGCGGCATTTCGCCGACGGTGTGGATCACCGCTCCGCGCACGTTGGTGTGACGCAGGGGCCCCGTGCTGGTGTCCGCGGCGCGCGAGACGACAAAGGTGTCCTCAGGGGCTTGAACCTCTCTCGACATGGCGCCAATCGGTGCCTCCTGGAATTTCAGGGCTTTCATGCTGGCAAGCCAGTCCTCGAGGATCATGGCGCCGCCCCGGCGGTTTGGTTCGAGGCCCGGGTCGAGGACGACCTCCATGGTCGAGGAACCAGTGACGACTTTGATCACGGGAGCCACGTGGTAAGACCAGTTGTCGGCGCCGAGACGGGGAGTCCCGCCCGTCCAGGTGTCGAAGGCAGGCGAATACGCCGCGCGAACGTAAATCACGCGCGAGGGGACACCTTCGGCCGCAAGTTCCATCTGCATATAGGTCGCGCGGGCGAAACACCCGTCGGCGGAATACTCGAAGGGCAGGTACTTGCGCGTCGACTCGACAACACGGAAGGCGGTTTGCGCCGTTTCCGAGGAGACGACCGCGTCCTTCAGGCTGGTTTCGTTTTGCGTCGTCTTGCATGCAGGGGTGAGAAGTCCCGCGACCGGCAGAATCACCAGGGCCACGCGCAACACGCGATCAAGTCGCATCCTTTGCGTCATTGGCGTGTTTGCTCCCCGGCCCCGCGTTGGGATTGTTCCTCTGCGAATTCCGTTTCGTTTTGTGTCTGGATCGAACGCAACATGTCCATGGTCAACTTGATCCCCTCGAGGTCTCCGCCAGGGCCGGATGTCATGTTGCGCCCTTCGAGGAGATCCGACAGTTCCAGGGTCCTCGCGGCGAGCAGACCCCGGCGCGAAGCCATCTCGCCGACGCTGATGCCGTGCATGGCGGCGGCTTCCATCAGGTACTTGTCCATGGTCTTGAAATTCCACATCATGCTCTCGGCGCCGAATGACGGCATTTCACTGGTGGAATGGATGACCTGGCCGCGGACGTTCGCGCTGTCGATGGGGCCCGCGTCGGGATTTCCCGCGCGGGAAAGCACAAACCGGCCAACGGAATCGGAAACCTTCCTGTTCAATTCGGCGGACGGAGCCTCGATGAACTTCAAGGCTTTCATCTTTCCCAGCCATTCATCGAGGTGCAGCGCGCCCCCTTTCGATTCGGGCTCGAGTCCAGGGTCCAGAACCATCTCCTGGCCGTCGACCTTGATGACCGGGGCCACGTGGTAAACCCACTTGTCCTTGGTCATCCCCGGTTCAAGGAGCGGCGCGTTGTCGGCCCACGTCTGCTGCGCCACATCAAATGCCGTACGAATGAAAACGACGCGTGAAGGGACGTTGGCGGCGAAAAGTTCCATTTGCATATACGTCGCCCGTGCGTAGCAGCCGTCCGGCGAGTATTCGTAGGGCAGGTAGGCGCGGGTACGTTCGACGATGCCGTATGCCTTGTCGGCTTCGGATGCGGGGACGATGGCGTCACGGAGTTTTGTACGGTTTCCTGATTTGCAGCCTGACGACACTGCCGCGGTCGCGACGAGGAACGCGAAGACAAGTCTGCGTGCGGCGAGCGCGCCCATTTCGGACCTCCGGATGATTATTTGACTATATTACGGTGTCGGCCGGAGATGTTCAATTAACTGGACGGCCGCGAACGTTAAGAGCGTGTACCAGGCGAGTTTTTTAACTGGCATTGAAACCGGTGCGATGTTATCGAAATTTTAACACCAAATCCCCGGAGCCCGTCCCATGCTACGTTCAGTCGCCATCGCATTTGCGTTTACTTCGTCCGCGGCGTTCGCCCTCCCGATCAATGCTCCACGAGTTTCCGGGCACGATCTCTCTGCCATCGCGAATCAGATGGGCGTTTCCTACGATTTTGAGGGCATTGTTCAACTGAGCAACTGCTCTGGCGCGCTCGTTCGTTACGAGTCTTCGCAGCCGGGCGACAAGGGCATCGTCCTGACCAACGGCCATTGCGTCGACTACCAGGGGGACATGATCCCGCCGAACCGGCATTTGATCAACGAACCGGTGACACGGCAGTTCTCCCTGTTGTCGAGAGACGGTCAAAGCCGCGTGGGTACGGTCTCCTCGTCAAAGATCCTCTACGCGACCATGACGGGCACCGACATGGCGCTCTACGAGTTGAAGGAGACGTTTGACCAGATCAGCAGCCGTTTTGGCGTGGATGCCCTGACCCTGGCGAATGTCCGCCCTGATGCCGGCACGATCATTGAGATCATCTCCGGATACTGGCGTCGCGGATATGGCTGCAAGGTCGACGGTTTTGTCCACGAACTGCGCGAGGCCGGCTACAAGTTTACGGATTCCATCCGCTACGAGATCAACGGTGGTTGTAAGACGATCCACGGGACGTCGGGATCCCCCATCATCGAGGGCGGCACGCGCACCGTGATCGGCGTCAACAACACGGGCAATGACGACGGTGGCAAGTGCACGATGAACAATCCGTGCGAAGTCGACGAGAATGGCAAGGTCACCGCCGTCAAGGGCCGTTCCTACGGGCAACAGACCTGGCACGTCTACACATGCCTCAACGACCGCAACCAGTTGGACCTGAGTCTCGACGGTTGCAAGCTGTTCAGGAACCCGGCTCCGCAAAGGTTGTAAGTAACCGAAACGCCAATTCTTTTTTAAATCCCCTCAAGTCCCTCCGGGTCCGGCCGTAACGCACCGGACAGAAGTGCTTTGGTGTAATTTTGTTACCTGAACGGAGGAGGGGATCGTGATAGGAAAATGGACAAAGCCGGCCATAGCCATGGTCATCGGCTGTACCGACGTCTTCCGCGGTTTGCCACAATGAAACGCCGATCAATCCGGACGATGCGGTCTTCGCTTCGACCAACCCAAGCAACCTCGGTGAAGTGAACGAAAGGGCGCCGTACTTCGCGGCGGCTGCCTGGTACTGCACAATGACGCAAGAAGGCGGGCGCGCCCTCAAATCGGCTTTGCTGATGCCGGCTGCCTTGAGTTGCGGCCTGGGCGACGTGAAATTTGACGGATCAGAAGTGGACAAGTCGATCACGATTCCCGTCGATACGAAATGTTTCACCGAACAAATGGTGGAAGATCTTCACAGTTTCGGCATGAATGAGATCAGTACGACGTATACCGCTGGCCCTGTGACGGGCGACAACGCGACGAAATACGACCGTCAAGTTACGGTTCCCGTGCAAATGGGTGGGAGCGTCCAGACGCTGACCATGTTGTTTGGTCTCACGTCAGACCACGTCAATGTCGCTTACAAATTCAGTGACGCATCCGGACTGGGCGAATCCGCGGCGGCGTCGCTTGATTTCGCAGCGAACACCATGAAGTTCGAACGCGTGGAAGTCGCGGGCTGGACCGCATCCGGCATGTCCGGGGACTACCCGCGCGTCCACCACTCCCGGATCTACGTCAAAGGCAAGTTTGACGAGAAGGGCAACTTCACGGAGGTCGCTTCGATGGAAGGGGCTGCATCCGGCCTCTGGGGCCACGCGGCCAATGGTTCATCGCCGGCCACCGCCTCAGGAAACCTGATCACGATGAAAGGCAATCCGAAGGACGGCATCCGTACTCATGATTATAACCTTTCCGTGCAAACCTTCGGGACGGTGCCATCGCACACGGCCAAGGAAAACATGGACGAGTGCGAATGGCCCGGCGGCGTGAATGGATCTTGCAGCGCCGTTGCGGAGCGCAATGCGTGCTTCGGGGACGACGCGGCAACCTGTGCCGGAAACGACGGGCTGAAATTCACGTCGGACGACGATATCGCGTTCTTCCACTTCCCGACGTTCGCTTTCGCGGCGTCGCCGGGATATGCTTCCCCGGATGATTTCTTTACGGGCGGCGGCGCAAGGCTTGAGTTCGATTCTGTTTCGCTCACCAAGTAATCATCGCGACGGCGGTGTGTGGATTCGCGGCAGTCTATCTCTAAGACTGATCCCGAATCTCACACTGCCTCGATCCTGATGTCCGGATGGTATTCGTGGCGGAGGATGCCGGTGATGCCGTCGAGAGTCGCGGTGCGGGCGCTGGGGCAACTGCCGCAGGCGCCTTCGTAACGGACGACCAGGACATTGTCGTTGAATTCAAGAACTTCAATATCCCCGCCGTCGGCTTGCAGTCCGGGCCGGATCGTCCGATCGAGGATCTCTTCAATCTTAATCATCTCGGGCGTCATGTGGGCGCGGGATTTGACTTCGTCCACGGCGAAATCCGGGTTGTGCGCGGGCAGGAGTTCCTGGATGACGTGGATCACGGCCTCTTCCACCGCGGGCCAGTCGCCCGTTCCGTCTTGCGTGACGGTGATGACGTTTTCAAACAAGTGCACCTGGGTCACATGCGGGACGCCAAGAAGCCCGGCCGCGAGTGGCACATTCAGGCATTCAGCCGGATGACTGTACGAAACCTTGCCCTTGGTTTTCACGTCCTTGGCCGTGATGAATTTCAGGGCGTTGGGATTCGGGGTCCCCTGGGTGATGACTTTGTACGGTGCGGTGCTCATGGGCAATTCACTCCGTGGAAACCGTGGTCTCGCGACCGAGGGCGCCGTTCATCGTGTGCCATGCCAGCGCGGCGCATTTGACGCGGGCAGGATATTTCCAGATGCCAGAGAAGATGCTGAGGCGGCCCAGGACATTCGCTTCGGTCTCCGGGTTCAACTGGCCAATGACCAGTTTATGGAAGTCGCTGAAAATGGCCTTGGCCTCTTCGACCGTTTTGCCCTTCAAGTTCTGCGTCATCATCGAGGCCGAAGCCTTGCTGATGGCGCATCCATCGCCTTCGAAACTGATGTCTTCGATGACGCCGGCGGCGTTGATCTTCATGTAGACCCACAAGTGATCGCCGCAGAGGGGGTTGAATCCTTCGGCGTGGTGCGAGGCCGGGTCAATCTTGCGGAAATTACGCGGCTTCTTGTGATGTTCGATGATGACTTGCTGGTAAAGGTCTTGCGTCGTCATGCGAACACCTCGATGGCTTTCTTGACCGCGCGGGCAAGGGCGTCCGCATCGGCGCGCGTGTTGTAAAACGAAAACGATGCCCGCGTCGTCGCCGGGACCTTGAATCGCTGCATGACGGGTTGCGTACAGTGGTGTCCCGCGCGCACGGCGACACCTTCGGCATCAAGCAGTGTCCCCATGTCGTGCGGGTGGACGCCATCGACGATGAAAGAAAGAATCGACGCCTTCGCGGCGGCAGTGCCGATCAGGCGGACTCCGGGAACTTCGGTCATGAGACCTGTCGCGTAATCGAGGAGGTCTTTCTCCTGGGCGGCGATCGCGTCAAATCCAATCGCGGTCACATAATCAATCGCGGCCCCAAGGCCAATCGCGCCGCCGATGGCGGGGGTCCCGGCCTCAAGCCGCGCGGGAAGGCCCGCGTAGGTGGTTTTCTCGAACGTGACGGTCTTGATCATGTCGCCGCCGCCCATGAGAGGCGGCATCGATTCCAGAAGTTCGCGCTTGCCGTAGAGAACGCCGACGCCGGAAGTCGCGAACAGTTTGTGGCCCGAGAAAACCAGGAAATCGCAGTCCAGATCTCGGACGTCAACTTTGGCGTGGGCGACCGTCTGGGCAGCATCGAGAAGGACTTTGGCGCCGTGAAGCCGCGCCATGCGGATGATGTCGCGCGCGGGGTTGATGGTGCCAAGGGAATTTGACGTGTAGACCACGGAGACGATTTTGGTGCGAGGCGAGACGAGTTTCTCAAACTCGTCCATCATGAGTTCGCCCCGGTCGTTGATGGGCGCGACTTTGAGGACGCAGCCGGTCTCTTCGCGCAGCATCTGCCACGGGACGATATTGGCGTGGTGCTCCATGTGGGTGATCAGGACTTCGTCGCCGGCGGCAATATTTTTTTTGCCCCAGGTTTTCGCGACAAGATTGATCGCCGATGTCGTCCCTGAGGTGAAGATGACTTCTGCCGTCTCGCGGGCGTTGATGAAACGGCGGACGGTCTCACGCGCCCCTTCATAAAGGCGCGTGGCTTCTTCACTGAGGAAATGGACCCCACGGTGGATGTTGGAGGCCCCGTAGGCATAGTGTTGATAGACGGCATCGAGGACAGGACGCGGCTTCAGTGTGGTCGCGGCGTTGTCCAGGTAAACAAGACCCTTGCCGTCACGAACCGTCCTGGCAAGAACCGGAAAATCCTCGCGGATGCGAGCCAAATCCAATGAATTATTTTTTGGCGCGTGGTTCATGCGAAAAACCTCGCCAGTTCTGTGCGGGCGCGGGCCTCCAGCCACGGGTCCTGAGCCGTCTGCCAGATCTCGGCGGCAAAGGCTTCGCACAACATGGCCTCGGCCTTTGCGTGCGGGATGCCACGGCTTTGCAAGTAGAACATTTCGTCTGGATTCAGTTGCGCAACGGTAGCCCCGTGGGAACAGCGGACGTCGTCGGCCTCGATTTCAAGTTGCGGCTTGGCATCGACTTCGGCGTCGTTGCTGAGGAGCAGGCTTTTGGATTGCTGGAACGCGGCCGTTTTTTGCGCGTTTTTGCGGACAAAGATCTTGCCCGAGAAGACGGACCGGGATGTTTCTTTGAGGAGGCTCTTGTAAAGTTGGCGACTTGTCGTATGTGGCACGCGGTGGTCAATGGCCGATTGCGTGTCCAGAACTTGATCGGCGCGGGATGTCGTCAGGCCGTCCAGGATCACATCAGCGCCCTCGCCTGTGATCATGGCCGTGATGTTGTGGCGGCCGATGCGCGCGGAAAGGTTGAGGGCCAATGAGTGATAGGTCGCCCCTGCCGGGACGACGACATTGGTCGCGCCAAAGTGGAACTCGCCCGTCCGGCCCAGAAGGCGGTCGTGACGCAGGCGGCTGTTCTCCGAAAGGTGAACGTCCGTGGTGACGAACTGGCTGAGTTGTGCGTCGGATGGCACATTTTTCAGGTAACATTCCGTCAGGCGCGCTGTGGATCCTGCTCCAAGGCTCAAGATGTGCCGCGAGAAACCAGACGTCGCGCGGCCGGTGCTGACATGAATCATGCGGATCGCCGACTTCAGGTTTTTGCCAGCCGGAATCTGGATCATGACGCCTTCGGAGATCATCGAATCGCCAAGGCTCGCGATGGTCTGTTCTTGCGGGGCCACATGGGCGAGGGGGACCGGCAACTTTGATTTAGCCGCGTCCATGGCCGCAACAAGACCCTGAAGGGTGTTGCTGGCCGGACCGCGCAGGGCTGCGGCCAGATCCTCGATGAGGACCGCGTCGTGAAGGCTGTCATCTGCCTCGGGGCCTGCCCCCGACAAGTCATGGGCAAAGACGCCGTCGACAAAAACCAGATTCAGCCCGGCCGTGTCGAGACTTTCGCGCAATAGGTTCATGGCCTCGTCGTCAAGGAACTCCCAAGGCGCGGATTCGGGAAGTTTTGCTGTCAAGGCGGACAGGGGGCGCAGGCTCGTAAACTTCCAGGATTCATGGCGCGTGGTCGGCAGACCGGCCGCAATGGCGGTTTGCCAGGCGTGGTCGCGCAGGGTCTTGACCCACGCGGGGAGGCCCTTGTCGGACGCAGTTCGCGCCAGGCGTTCTGATGCCAATGTTTCAAGGAAGGACGTCATTTCGGGGCGCTCGTTTTGTTTTCTTTTTCGTATTCCCTCTGGTGTTCCTTCTCGTAGCCTTTGATGATCGCGTCGTAACCGTTCTCTTCAATCTGCAGGGCCAGAGTCTTGTCTCCCGACTTGATGATGCGTCCTTTATAAAGAACATGGACGTGATCCGGGACGATGTGGTTCAGGATGCGCTGGTAGTGGGTGATCAGGACAACGGCGTTGTTTTTGTTGCGCAGTTTGTTCACGCCTTCAGAAACGATCCTGAGGCTGTCCACGTCGAGTCCCGAATCTGTCTCGTCAAGGATCGCAAGGCGCGGGGACAGAACCGCCATTTGCAGGATCTCATTGCGCTTTTTCTCGCCACCCGAGAAATCGACGTTCACGGCGCGACTGATGAACGTCTCGCTCATGTCGAGGAATTTCAGCTTCGTCTTCAGGAAGTCGTCAAACTCCAGGGGGTCCATTTCGTCCGCGCCCTGGGCCTTGCAGATCTCGTTGAAGGCGGCGCGCAGGAATTCGGCGTTCGAGACGCCGGGAATCTCGACAGGATACTGGTAGGCCAGGAAAACGCCGTTTCTGGCGCGTTCTTCGGGTTCCATTTCCAGCAAGTTTTTCTGGCGGAAATTCACTTCGAGATTCACGTCACCCCCGGTCACTTCGTAGTCGGGGTGGCCGGCCAGGATCTTGCTCAGAGTGCTCTTGCCGGAACCGTTCGGTCCCATGATGGCGTGGACTTCGCCGGCGTTGATTTCAAGATTCAGGCCCTTCAGGATCTCTTTGTCCGAGTCAGCGACTTTGGCCTTCAGGTTTTTGATGGTGAGCATGGTTTAACCTACACTTCCTTCCAGTTTCATCTCGAGGAGGCGCACCGCCTCGACTGAGAATTCGAGGGGCAGTTCCTTGAAGACTTCCTTGCAGAATCCGTTCAGGAGAAGGCTGATCGCGCCTTCTTCGTCGATTCCGCGTGATTTCAAATAAAAGATTTGTTCGGCGCTGATCTTGGAGGTCGTTGCCTCGTGTTCGACAGTCGCCGTCTTGTTCTTCACTTCAATGTAAGGGAACGTGTTCGCCGCGCACTGGTCTCCGACCAGGAGCGAGTCGCACTGCGAGTGATTCCGCGCGCCGGTGGCGGACGGCATGATCTTGACTTGACCGCGGTAACTGTTGATCGACTCGTCGGCGGAAATTCCTTTTGAGACGATGCGGCTTCTGGTGTTGCGCCCGATGTGGATCATCTTTGTGCCAGTGTCGGCCTGCATTTTGTTGTTCGTCAGGGCGACGGAATAGAACTCGCCGACGGAGTGATCGCCTTTCAGGATGACGCTCGGGTATTTCCATGTGATGGCCGATCCCGTTTCGACCTGGGTCCACGAGATCTTGGACCGTTCTCCGGCGCAGATGCCGCGTTTGGTCACGAAGTTGTAGATCCCGCCCTTGCCTTCTTTGTCGCCGGCGTACCAGTTCTGGACCGTCGAGTATTTGATTTCGGCGTTTTCAAGGGCGACAAGTTCCACGACGGCGGCGTGCAGCTGGTTTTCGTCCCGCATCGGAGCGGTACAGCCTTCGAGGTAACTGACGTGACTGCCCTCGTCGGCGACGATGAGGGTCCTCTCGAACTGGCCAGTCTCCGCGGCGTTGATGCGGAAATAAGTCGAGAGCTCGAGAGGGCAGCGCACGCCTTTGGGAATGTAGACGAACGAGCCGTCGGTGAAGACGGCCGAGTTCAGGGCGGCAAAGTAGTTGTCTTTATAGGGAACGACCGAGCCCATGTATTTTTTGACGAGTTCCGGATGTTCCTTCAGGGCTTCGGAAATGGAACAGAAGATCACGCCGTGTTCTTTCAGGACATCCTTGTGGGTTGTCCCGACCGAGACGCTGTCGAAAACGGCGTCGACGGCGACTCCCGTCAGGCGCTTTTGTTCCGCCAGGGGAATGCCCAGGCGATTGAAAGTGTCGAGGATTTCCTTGTCGACTTCATCGAGGCTCTTCGGGCCTTCGCCGCGTTTTTTCGGGGCCGAGTAATAGCGCAGATCCTGATAGTCGATTTCGCTGTAGGCGACGTGGGCCCATTTGGGTTCGGTCATCGTCAGCCAGTGGCGGAAGGCGCGCAGGCGGAATTCGAGGACGAATTCCGGTTCACCCTTGATGGCTGACAGGCGGCGGATGATGTCTTCGTTGAGGCCCTTGGGGAATTCCTCGACTTCGACGTTGGTGACAAATCCGTACTTGTACTCCCGGTTGGAGAGTTGCACGTCGTCGGATGTCAGGGGTTTCTTTTCGGACATTGAATTAACCTCCGCGGCATTCGCGAATGCCGCCCGCCGGGCACATGCGGTGTTCATCGGCCCAATTGGCGGTGGCGTCCGCCAGGGTCATTTTGACGAGGGGTTCGCGCATGGCGGTGAAAATCGTGCTCCATGCGTCGTGGGTGATGCAGGACGGGGCAAATCCGCATTTGTCGCCGTGGGAGACGCACTCGACCGGGTAGATGCTGTCTTCGACGGCGGCAAAGACGTCCCAGAGGGAGATCCTGTTTGCGTCGCGGCCCAGCCTGTAACCGCCAGCTCGGCCCCGGATGCTGTCGACGAGTTCTGCGGCGCGCAGGCGGATCATGATCTGGTCCAGATATTCCGTCGGGATGCCCTGGCGGCGCGCGATGTCGCTGCGGCGAACAATCGCCGTTGGATCGTTCCCACTGTAGTGGGCCAAATCCATCATGATCTTCAACGCGTAGCGACTTTTCGATGTGATGTTCATGGTCTCACGTCATCCTGAGCTGGTCCGTCATCCTGAGCGGAGCGAAGGATCTTCTCTTCCCGTCATCCTGAGGGCAAAGCCCGAAGGATCTTCTCTTAAAGATCCTTCCCCTTCAGCTCAGGATGACGCGCCTTCGGCTCAGCATGACGCGCCGGTTGTTTACTATTTGGCTCAACATTTGTCACCAAATAGAGTATCGCTGGATTCCTAAAATACTTTAGTAAAAAAGTAAAGTATTAAGAGTCCTGATTTTGCTGGCAGATTCCGGTTGCGCCTGGGCGCTGGAGGCGACTAAAAATAGGGGTAATTTTCCGGGTTCCGGCCCTTATGGAGGTGTGTTTTGGCGTCGCGAATTGCAGCCCCATTGAGAGCAATTGCTGGCAGTGCCTTTTTGGCAGTGTTTACGGCCTTTTTTGCCGCGCAGGCTCCAGCCCAGACGGACCCGGCGGGGACGCGTTCCTGGCGCAGCAAGGTACATCGTTTCCACGGTGAGGACGCATCTGTACCACAGGTTGGTGACTTGGCGTCATCTCCGTCCTCAAGACCGGCAAATGCGGCGGATGCTGCCCACGAGGCCCGTTTTGTGACCGGGGTTCGCCAGCTGACTTTTGCGGGCGCAAGATCTGGCGAGGGGTACTTCAGCAGCGACGGCTCGATGATGGTGTTCCAGAGCGAACGTGAGGCTGAAAACCCGTTCTACCAGATTTATCTCCTCGATTTGGTCACGGGTCGCAGCGTCCGGATGTCGCCGGGACTCGGGCGGACGACTTGCGCGTGGATTCATCCTTCGAAAACAAAAGTCTTGTTTGCTTCAACGCATCTGGATCCAGACGCGAAAGCGAAACAAGATCAGGAATGGGAGCGGCGCCGCACGGGCGGCCAGGCGAGTTATTCGTGGGATTTTGACGACCAGTATGACCTGTTTGAAACCGATATCAAAGGAAACATCCTGCGCCAGCTAACCAGCGAACGCGGTTACGATGCCGAGGCCAGCTGGTCGCCCGACGGTCAGAAGATCGCTTTCTCGAGCAACCGGACCGGTTTTTCAGACGACATGTCGGACGAAGACCGCGGGGCGTTCGAGAAAAATCCGTCGGCATGGGCCGATATTTACATCATGAACGCGGACGGCACGGATGTCGTCCGATTGACGGCGGAGCCCGGATACGACGGCGGTCCGTTCTTCTCGGCGGATGGCAATAAGATCACGTGGCGCCATTTCAGCCCGGACGGCTCGACGGCGGAAATCTGGACCATGAACCTGGACGGCACGGAGAAAAGGCAGCTTTCGCGTCTGGGCAAGATGTCGTGGGCGCCGTACTTCCATCCGACGGGTGATTACTTGATTTTCGCGTCAAATCAGGAAGGTCACCGGAACTTTGAACTCTACATCGTCGACGCCGCAGGCCAGCGCGAACCAGTTCGCGTGACCTGGACGGACGGATTCGATGGGCTGCCGGTTTTCACGCCGGATGGCGAGCATCTGGCGTGGACCAGCACGCGCACGCCGGAGAAAGCATCACAGATTTTCATCGGAGAATGGAACGACGCGGCGGCGCGCGAGGCTCTTGGACTTCCGGCGCGCAAACCAAAGCTGTCGGCGTTCAGCAACGAGATTACCGAGTCGGACTTGCGTTCGCATGTTCGCTACTTGAGTTCGCCTGCTCTTGATGGACGCTTGACCGGGACGCCCGGAGAGACGCTGGCGACGGAGTATGGCGCGGAAGTGTTCGCGAGGCTCGGGCTTGAACCGGCGGGCGATCATGGGACTTTCTTCCAGAGTTTTGAATTTACGGCCGGGGTGAAGGCCGGGGCAGAGAACCGCTTGAGCGTTGGTGGCCGGGAAGTGGAAATGGATCGTGACTGGCGGCCGCTGGCATTTTCATCGGATGCCGTCATGGAGAACGAGACGGTGGCCTTTGCCGGGTACGGGATCGTCGCGCCAGAAGGCACGGCGATCGGGCGGCAGGCGGATCCGGTGAATGCGGCTTACGACTCTTACGCGCATCTTGATGTAAAGGACAAATGGGTGCTCGCGTTCCGGTTCGTCCCGGAAAATTTGCCGATGGCGCGGAAACAGTACCTCAACCAGTTCGCCAGCATGCGGCAGAAGGCCAAGTTCGCGCGTGACCGGGGCGCAAAAGGGATCATCCTTGCTCACGGTCCGAACTCAGGCGTGAAAGACCAGCTGATCGCGTTGCGCATGGATGCCTCGGCGGCGGCGATGAGTCTTGGCGGGATCTCAATCAAGGACGATATTGCCGATACGCTGTTGGCCGGGACCGGGAAGGAGCTCAAGTCCCTGCAAGACCAACTGGACGGCGGTGATCTTGTCCAAGGTTTCGACTTACCAGTGAAGATTTCGGGAAAGACGCAAGTGGCGCAAGAGAAACGCATGGGGCGTAACGTCCTCGCGCGGCTCCGGGCCTCGAATTACCCGTGCAAGGCGCCAGTGACCGGCAGCGTTCTTATCGGCGCGCATGTCGATCATCTGGGCAGCGAAGCCGGCAAGGGAATTTTCGTGGGTGCCGATGACAACGCTTCGGGCGTGGCGTCAGTGCTTGAGATCGCACAAAAGATCGCGACGATGGACAATTTTGAACGTGGCGAACTGGGGCGCGATGTGATTTTTGCGTTGTGGTCGGGTGAGGAGCTTGGCCTGATCGGATCGTCGCACTTTACCAAGGATCTTGCCGCTCGGCAGGGGGGCAGCATCTACCCG
>Ga0214921_10005167_pt1 | contig 18607 bp, 18 predicted proteins | sample LL1505_MetaG_FD_177992 | JGI IMG/M metagenome (GOLD analysis project Ga0214921, IMG submission 177992) | Freshwater microbial communities from Lake Lanier, Atlanta, Georgia, United States - LL-1505 | ecosystem: Environmental > Aquatic > Freshwater > Lake | place: USA: Georgia | collected... | reverse complement strand
ATTTCTAGAGCATCTAAGGGACTCACGCTGCGGGCGGCATCGGTCGCTGCAGCTGCTTTCGCCGCTTTCGACTTCAATAGTGCCATGTGAGTAACTCCCGCGAGTTTGTAAAACGAAGGCAACGTCTTGCCCTCTATTAGTTAAGACACCGCTGGGGGCCAAATGTTGTGCCCTTTTGAAAAGAATCTTTAGAAAGATCCCATGTTGCGGTGGTTTGAGCGTAGTTGGGGGAATGGATAGCAGGGCTTTCGCCGAATGGCAGCGAGAAACAAGCCTGCCTAAATCAGGTCTCTAGTCTATGGGATGGGCAAGGGTAAAGCCGGCATTGAGGGTTTTAGGCGTGTCTGTGGGCCCAGACGGGCTCGAACCGTCGACCCACGGATTAAAAGTCCGTTGCTCTACCGACTGAGCTATAGGCCCCACTGCACGTCGAATAACCGGGCTATATGGCCTTTAACTCGCTGCAGGGGCAATCGTATCGGAGAAAGTCATGCTCGATCCACATGCCATATGGGAGTCACGAGATGAATTACCAAAGGTATTCTTAAAGGGTGCGCATCTTATTGACGGGTTCAAGCGGGATGCTTGGAAGCGCGATTCACGAAGCCCTAGTCCAAAAAAAACTTAATTTTGAAATTTTTGCCCCCTCGAGCAGTGAACTCAATTTACTCGATTCAAACCTTGTCGAAGAGAAAATTGCCCAATTCAAACCTGACCAGATTATTCACTGCGCGGCCAAAGTTGGTGGCATACAAGCAAACATAGATAATCCACTTTCATACTTTTTTTCTAATGTCCTGATGGATTCAAATCTAATCAATGTGGCTATGTCTCAAAGAGTTAACTCTTTCTTTTACTTTGGAAGCTCATGTATGTACCCGGCAGTTACGAATCAACCTATCTTCGAATCCCAAATCCTTACAGGTGAGCTTGAGAAGACAAATGAAGGGTATGCCTTAGCAAAAATATTAGCAACAAAATTAATCTCAACAGTAGCAACGCAATTCAATCTAGATTGGCATGTTTTTATATTGTCTAATCTTTATGGACCGGGGGATAAATACTTAGAAAATAATAGCCACCTGGTAGCCGCTGTAATTCGAAAAATTGATGCAGCAATTAGATCTAGTTCCAATGCAGTTGAAATGTGGGGCGATGGGTTAGCAAAAAGAGAATTCACGTACGTTAACGATGTAGCGAATTTCATTGTGAATAAAATTGGCGAAACAAAATCTATGCCTTCAGTAATGAATTTAGGAGCGGGCAAGGAATACACAGTGAAAGAATATTATGAAAAAATCGCACAGGTCATGGGTTTTGGCGGAGAGATAATCTCATTACCGAGTAAGCCTGTAGGAATGAAAAGGAAACTAATGGACTCCAGCCTCGCAGCTTCCCATGGTTGGAACCCAAAAATAGATCTAGACTCAGGTTTATTGGAAACTATTGAGCGTTATCGCTTAGACCGTAAGGAACTTGATGGCAAAGAATAGGTATGAATTAGCAAGCTCAACTTGGGCTGAGTCTGAAATACAAGCTATGCAAAACGTCATCCAGAGTGGCAAATTCACCATGGGGGAGCGAGTAAGAGAATTTGAAATGCAATTTGCTGCACATGTGGGATCTAAATATGCAGTAATGGTTAATAGCGGTTCAAGTGCAAATCTAGTTCTATTAAATGCTTTGAAATATCATTCTAAATTCAAATTAGCGCCTGAAGACGAGATCATTGTGCCTGCGGTTTCATGGAGTACTACTTACTATCCAGTTACTCAAAGCGGATTCGTACTAAAGTTCGTGGATATCGATAGACGAACCTTAAATATTGACGTTTCTCAAATTGAAGCAGCAATTACCCCTAAGACCAAAGCAATATTTGCAGTGAATCTGTTAGGAAATCCAGTTAATTGGGAAATTCTCAATCAGATTGCTGCGCGCCACAACTTAATTCTCTTGGAAGATAACTGTGAATCTCTTGGCGGTATTTTTCAAGGAAAATCCCTTGGAACTTTTGGGTTGGGTGGCACATTCTCTACATTTTTTAGTCACCACATGTCCACAATGGAAGGCGGGCTAGTTTGCACCGATGATGAGGAACTCATGCAGATCATGAAATCACTTAGAGCACATGGTTGGACTCGTGACTTACCTTCTCAAAATCATGTCTTCGACAAGACAGGTGCGGCCTGGGATGATCATTTCAGATTTGTGCTGCCTGGCTTTAATCTGCGACCTCTGGAGATTGAAGCTGCTATAGGTTTAGAACAATTGAAGAAACTAAATTCCTTTGTTAGCGTCAGAAGAGCTAATGCCAATCTTTTTTCAGATTTGATGTCCGAATTTACAAATATTGACACACAAACTGAGTTAGGCGAATCTTCTTGGTTCGGTTTTTCAATGGTTCTGACGGGAAAATTGAGCGGTAAAAGAGAGTCGCTAGTTGAGCTACTTACTGAATCTGGAATCGAAAGTCGTCCCATTGTTGCTGGTAATTTCACGAGAAATCCAGTGATTTCGCACTTGCCCCACACAATTCATGGGGATCTATCAGCAGCTGACGAGATACATGAGAATGGTTTGTTCCTTGGAAACCACCATTACGACCTAAGTGAAGAATTTGGTTTGTTGAAACAAGTGCTGAATACTTTTGTTGGTAGGTTTGAACTATGAAGAAAGCATTTATCACAGGAATTACTGGTCAAGATGGTTCTTATTTGGCGGAACTATTGTTGGAAAAAGGCTACGAAGTCCATGGTTTGATCCGTAGATCCTCTACATTCAACACATCTCGCATTGATCATTTATTCCAGGATCCGCATGAGGAGAATGTAAGACTTCACCTTCACTACGGAGACATGACTGATGCAGCTGGAATGACTAATTTAATCCGTGAGATTGAACCAAACGAAATTTACAATTTAGCAGCCCAGAGTCACGTAATGGTTTCTTTCTCAATGCCTACTTACACAGCAAATGTTGATGCGGTTGGAACAATTACGCTCCTAGAAGCAATTAGAGCGAGTCGTATCAAGACAAAGTTTTATCAAGCTAGTACAAGTGAGCTTTTTGGCTCAACGCCACCTCCACAAAATGAATTGAGTCGATTTAGCCCTCGGAGTCCATATGCAGCAGCAAAACTCTATGCATATTGGACGACGGTTAATTATCGCGAAGCATATGGAATTCATGCTACTAATGGAATCTTGTTTAATCACGAATCACCGCGTCGTGGGGAAACGTTTGTAACACGAAAAATATCTAAGGCAGTAGCTGCCATAAAAAATGGAGATCAACAAAAACTATACTTAGGAAATTTAGATGCTATACGCGATTGGGGTTATGCGAAAGAATATGTTGAGAGCATGTGGCTAATGCTTCAGCAAGACTCGCCGGATGACTTTGTAGTAGCAACGGGAGTAGGCGCATCGGTAAGTGATTTTTGTCAGCATGCATTCAATGTTGTTGGTTTGGATTGGGAAGATTTTGTGATTCAAGACCCCCGATACGTACGCCCAACTGAAGTGGATAAGCTGATCGGTGACCCTTCAAAAGTGAACAAAGTACTAGGTTGGAAGGCTGAGACTAATTGGGAAATGCTTGCCAAAATAATGGTTGAGGCAGATCTGAAATAGAAATAATCACAACCCCATAAGTTTTGCTTGATTATCAAATTCTGGGACTAGTCTTCGAACTTCGTCAAAGCTGCCAACCGCCTTAATTGTGCCGCTTTCAAGATACATAACCCGTTCAAAATTTCGTATCGTCGATAAACGATGTGCAATCACAACCACTGTACATCGTCCCTTGAGTGCAAGTAGAGATTCGGTGATTTCATGTTCAGATACTCCATCAAGCGAACTGGTGGCCTCGTCGAGAATGAGAAGCGAAGGCATTGTTACTAAAGCGCGAGCAATTCCGATTCTTTGTCGCTGCCCGCCACTCAAAGATGATCCTCTTTCGCCAACGATGGTATCAAGTCCATCTTCAAAGATAGTAAGAAATTCTCCAAGAGCAGCACTCTTTATAGCGAAATCAAGTGCAGCGTCATCTACTTCATCTACGTCAAATCCAAGGCAGATATTTTCTCTAATGCTTCTGTCTACCAACAACACGTCTTGCGGAACATAACCTATTGCTCCAGGAAAGTCCTTTATGACTTCGGCTACAGATGAATTTGAAATCATTACATTTCCTGAAGAGGTAGGTATCACTCCCAGTAATACATCGACAAGTGATGATTTTCCTGATCCAGAAGGTCCAACAATTGCAACAGAGTCACCTGGGGTAATTTCAAAGCTGAGCCCTTTGAGCACATCGTCACTTGCATTTGGGTAATTGGCATAGACATCTTTGAAAACAACTCTTGGTGAGAATCCTACGTGGTTAGAGGTAAAGGCTTTTTCTTTAGAATCTAACGGTGGCACATTCTCTAGTTCTGCGATTAACTCAAGAGTCTCGCTTCCAACTCCCATACTTGTGCGAATTTGCAATAGGCCTTGTTGAATTCTGAGTGCTGCAGGAGCAATTCTAGAACCAGCAGCCATAAACACAGCCAAAGTTGCAACAGCATTACTCGCATCCAAGAATAAGAATTGGATTGCGCTAATTCCCACGGCACCAGCGATGACTGCCACCTCGATGACATATTTACTTATATTCGGCATGAATGTGCGCTCGGCCAATACTTGCGTTAGTGCCGAATGTGTATTTCGAAGATTTGTTGAATAGTGCGACCTTCTATTTCTAACCATTAATTCTCTATACGAGGAAAGTACCTCAATAATTTGTTGGTTTGCCTTGATGCTTAATCGTGCATCCTCGGTACCGATTTTCTCAGCTCGCTTATGCATGAGTCCATATAGAGCAATTCCAATAATGAGAAAGAAAATAAGTGATGTTGCAGCTATGAGTGGGCTCAATAGAAAAAGACCAGCTGCTAGAACTGCAAGTAAAGCCAAGTCCGAAATTACTAAGGTTGATACACCAAGTACAGACAAGAACAATGAGTTCACACCGCTATTAACTGCGTAAGCCAAGCTCTGAGTTGGACGCTTTTGAATATCGAGAATTGATTGTGACAATAATTTTTCGACAAGCGTAGAAGCTGCTTGTGAACTTTTGGCACTCAAGAAGTAAAGTGATCTTCGCGTAAGTAACACAGAAAGAATTGTTTTAGTGATCAAGAAAAAGGTCGCAATGCAAGTTAAGACTGCTACTTGATTTTGGAAAGTAAGATTCTCTAACTGAAGTTGGGTTAATACTTGAGAAATGCGTGACTCTGGATTACGTGATGCAACACCTGTCACGGATAGAGCACCAATAACCCCAATTATTGCAATACCAATGAGATCCAATAAACTCAATAAAACTTGTATTGACACTATGACCAAAAGTTTGATGCGATCTTTTCGATCTAGCAAAAAGAATATTCGCCTTACCCCACGGAACATGATTCCCCAATACCTAAGACTTTTACTTACTTGGACAAATCCAAAAGCAAAGAAACTAATTCTCTATTTCTGACTGCCCAATTGTAGTTCTCTAAAGCATACTTAGTTATGTTCGAAGGGCTAGAAATGACCCCAGATAGGGCAGACCGAATCTCTTCCGATGTTGGTGATTCGCTAACCACACAAATCCAGTCAAGTTCTGGGTTTTGTGAGCCCAGCGACCTTTCTGTAACTAAGACCGGTAGGCCAGCTAATTGAGCTTCATAGAGCACAAGTGCATCGGCTTCGCCATCAGAAATTAGAATTAGTGAGTTGTATTTTCCAAGTTCCGTGATCAGCTTTTCTCTGCTGATTGGACCAATAAATGTATTTGTTAATGTTGGATCTTTCTCTATCTCACGTTTAACTCTTTCATCAACAATTGGGCCAGCGAAAATAATTTCTGGATTAGAGGTCTTTAATCTTTCCCAAAGCTCATACTGCTTCTTCCGCTTTTCGACCTTACCTAAGCAAATGATTTTATTGATATCTCCCGGTAGGTCGCATTGTGATTCAAATGCTGAACCATTTGGGGTTATAAATATCTTCTCATTCGGAATGTACTTAGAAAATGCGGTTGCAACTGTCTTCGAAAGGCAAACAACAACGTCACAACTTTTCATTCCAAACAAGATTTTTTGAAACCCCTTATCCCATTTTTCGGGATAAGCGCCTAGGCCATAATGTGAGACACCTACAATTTTCGCATTTGGCCAATTCGATCTTATTCTTGGATTATCAATGTCTGAGTGAGAGAGAATGATGGGGAAGTTTATGCCTTTTGCTTCTCTCCATTTCTTTCTATTTCTTGAATTGAGTACCCAAACATCGAATCCAGCAGCGGCGTAAAGTCCTAGGGTTTCAGAAACAATAATCTCAACAGCTCCCCATCCATTAATTGGGATTGGCATATTTCCTGGAGCAACAATGAGGAGTTTGGTTTTTCCGGATTGCTTGTGTTCGGGAGTTTCATTCCAAAACTGCCCCAGATCAACAAAAAATCCCAGTCGTTGGATCCTTCTCAAGAATGAATCTTTTACGCGCTGCGTGAACAACTTAAGTAAGCTCTTTTTATTTCTAAGTGCTTGTGGGTTCACGACCCTCACCCTTCTCTTTCTCCACAGTACAAATAAAGGGTTCTATATGTCTTAAATTCTTGAACCCTTTAAACCAACTAAACCTGACACCTAGAAGTGTGCACGGCCTGTTTGCGCAATACCAATTTAAGTGGCTCTCATCGTGCCATTTTGCGATATATCCAAATTCCAAGTCTTTATCTACATTAGTCGCCAAAACTTTACACATCTTTAAAAATTGTTCTCGTTGCCCAAGCCAAACTGCCCCATGAACATAGGTTTTTCTCTTGTTGGGCTCCACGTAGCTACTGGACTCTATGTTTTCTTCCCAAGCTCCTAAACCAGAATTGCCCTTCATTAAGTAAAGCTTGTCTTTCAGAAGCATCTTCGGATTAGTAAGGTAGTCGTAGACTCCACGGACTCCCGAATTTCGATAGTACCCAGGGTGCTGAACCAGTGCGAGGCCTTCATCCCAATCTGATGTGAAAACTTCATTTGTGAAGTCCTGCATAACTTGCATATCACTATCCAAATACATCAAGATTTCTTCAGAGAATGCATCCGATGAATCATTAATGAACCGATATCGGTAGAGTGTTGCCTCAGGCCAACCCCACGCATTAATTTGATGTACAACTAGCTTGATTCGCTTTAAATTGTAAGAGGCCCAACTCTGAGCGTCTTGTTGCCTATTCGTAAACAAATGGATTCTTACATCTTTACAACTCAAAAAAGCAGATTGTTCTAGAGAGGTTGCAGCATCAAACCAACGGGAAAGATAGTCATTTGTTGCAACCATAACGATGCCCACGGAATTGACTTCCTTGAAGCTCTTTGGCCTGTCAATCAAATCATCCACACTTAATGATAGCGATTTCCCCTATTTATCTCATTGTTGATTCATAATTAAGCATGCAGAAAATCACTCACCTAATGCCGGTTCGCAACGGTGAGCGGTATCTTGAACAAGCCTGGAGGGGAATTCTTCAGAATTTCGAATTCGGGGATGAAGCAATCATCATTAATGATGGCAGTACCGACCAAACAAGTAATCTCCTAAAGCGAATTAGTGGGAATTTTTCTGATCTAAGGATCATTGAGACAAAATCTAATGGAATTGTTTCTGCCTTGAATACTGGATTCAATGAATCAAATAATTCATGGGTTGCAAGATATGACGTCGATGATATCTATCCAATGCACCGTATCTCAACGCAACGTCGTTTGATTTCTGATGATGTTTCCGTGATATTTGCAGATTATAGGATGCATCTTGAGAATGGCTTTAACATGGGACTATTTCCATCTCCCGTAACTGATTTTGCTTCAAGAGTGTCATTCTTGCGTTCTCAGCAAACCGCACACTCTGTTGCTCTGATAAACAGAGATCACTTTAATCTGGCGGGTGGTTACCTAAGCGAGGACTTTCCGGCTGAAGATCTGGGACTATGGATCCGTATTTCGCAATTTGGAAAAATTCTTTCGGTACCCGAAGTACTCATGAAATATCGTTTATCCAATTCCAGCACTTCTGGCTCACGACAGATTGAGGCACGCAAAGTTAGACAAAATCTAATCAGGAAACTGCCCGGTATCTTGAGATCGGAGGCCTCACTCGATTCTTTGATTTTAGAGACTCTCGATATCTACAAGACCACGAGCTCTGAAAAATTAAGAATAATTCTATTTCTTCGCAACTTAGAGTTGGCAGAGTCTCTTGGGTTACTGCCAAAAACTGGGCTGAAATTTTCCAAATTTAAGTTGGCATCTCAAGGTCCGTTAGATGTAAGTCAAGCAATTTGGCACAAGACTATGCGGGATCTATATAGGAAGCTTCGCTAAAGTTCCCATTTACTCTCAATCCGAGTCCAGTTGTTTGGAATCAATTTATAGGGATCATCGCCATTTCGAAACCATTTGTCAGGGGCAATTACCTTGCTTTGGCCATCCGTTAAAAAGGCTCCCCACCAAGAGAATGTCGAGTTTGCAATGATATGCCTGCTACATAAAGACATAGCAGCTAACGAATCAATTTCGCCAAGGCTGCTTGCAATCTGAAAATTCATAAACTTAAAAAATTTTGATCTACTCAAGATGGTTGAAGCCTTCGATACGTCATCACTAAACACCCATATCTCCTTGATTTCTTGATGGGCATCAAGTTCTTCTAGTGCATTTTCGTAGTATTCAAAATCAAGCACACCAAATGTCGTTTTCAATGTCTCATAGTCACCTCTGCGCATATGTAAACTAACAGGACCCGCGGCTGCGGTAACTTTTAGATCTATATTCAATGGTGAACTTCTCAGATAACTTGAAATTGAATCTTGATAAATTCCTCTTAAGGATTCTGCATAAATATAGCTTTGAAAATATCCTCGTAATTCATTCGTATGATTTTTAACGGTAAACTCGGGATCAAATCCTAATTCTTGATGAACTTGAATTCTACGTAAATCTGCGTAGATATGATTACCTCGAACTAATCTTCTGTCAAGGCGAAGTAAAAGATTTGCTTTCTCTTCTTTACCTTCAACACTTAGATTAGCAATAAGCTTTTCGACTCGTGATCCATGATTGTATTTTGAATAACTATTTGCATCTCTTACCAGGATTGTTTCTCGTTTTGTCATTGACTGAATGTGGTAAGCAGCCGCAGTTTGAAATAGTTGATTCCCCAATCCACCAGTTAACAACACACGAAGTGGTCTTTGAATCATTGCTTCATCCCGAGAGCTATTTCATAAGCTCGTAAGTGCGTTTCGAGTTGGTTTTTAGGACTGAATTTAGAAATAGTAAATGTGCGAGCATTTTCACCATATTCTGCACGTAATTCTGGAGATTGAATCAATTTTCTAAGGGCATCTGCTAAGTCTGAAGTACTTGTTCCAACCACGAGGCCACTCTCACTGTTAATGACTACTTCTGAAGTAGACCCCACATTTGTTGTAACTGCCGGTAGGCCGAGCATTCCTGCCTCGATCAACGAAATTGGCATTGCTTCATTGTCCGACGTTAAGAGGGCTATATCTATGCGACTCCAAAACTCATTGGCTCCAACCCACCCTTCCAAATGCATATTTGATGAACGGGCATCTTGGAGAGCTCTCATCAACTCGCCATCACCTCCCATGAAGAAATCAACATCTGGAAACATGTTTGCCAATTCAATAACTCGATCGGGCCTCTTTATCTGAGTTAGGCGTCCTAACCATCCAACTCGAAGCCTCTGTGATTCTTGGGAAAGTCTCTGCGTAGAAGGAATTGGAACACCGGGGACAACTTCAATAACTTTCCTATGATTTATAAGACCTGCTGATACCGCCTCTGCTGCGACATTCTTTCCAGGAACTAAAACAAGATCCGTAAACAATCCTAAGAATCTTTCAACACCTATGATTAACCGAATTTTCCATTTTGGAAAATATCCATACAGCAAATGACCATGAAGAGTGTGAACCAATTTTGGCCTTTGGTGAAACAAAGTAAAGTTAGCTAGTCTTGTCAATAATCCAGCTTTAGATGTGTGCGTGTTAACAATTGTTGGGTTGAATAGCTTGATCTCTTTTCTTATCTGTATAAAAGATCTTAAGTCTTTACAAAGGCTCAGCTTCTTCCTCAAATTGCTTAGAAATTTAATGTCGAGACTTGAATTCATATCAGCTTGCGCTTCGTTTGTTTCAGTTACCCCTGAGATTATGCGTACTTTATGCCCCTCATCTTGCAAAGAAGTTGCCAGTTGATCGATCCAGCTTGCAGTTCCTCCCACATTTAAGCGCGAAATTACATGCAAAACTCTCATTAGTATTTTGCCGCTCTCTTCACTCGGTCACGAATCGCAATTGTAATTCCCACACCTTGTGGTTGTGTAACCACCACGGTCTGTAATTTTTGGTCATCTGCTGCACGAAGTGCCGCATATAAAACATGTGCAAATTCGTCATGAGTCCTTGGTGCAGCCAACCGCACAACCCCGTCAGGTGTTACCACATCTGCCATCGCAATAAATCCTTGCCCTGGAAGGGGGGATTGATCCAGTACAACTGTTGCAACGGGTGCATAGTGACTATCTAGCGAACCACTGACACGAATTTCAGAATTTTCCACAGCGCCAACTACTGCTATTCCTGTTGACTCTTCAATCATTACATCTGTCACGGCACCTGGACGCAAAATCCTTGGCACAGCTCCAGTGCAATCGATAATCGTTGATTCAACACCGACTTCACACGGTCCACCATCAAGAATCTGATCACTATCTGCCAAATAATCGCCAAGCTCGTCGCTAACAGCCTGGGCGGTCGTTGGCGAAACATTTCCAAAGCGATTGGCGCTCGGCGCTGCAACACCCTTGCCACCAGCTCGCTCAAAAGCTTCTAACAACCCCAACGCAACTGGATGATCAGGAACCCGCACACCAACTGTGCCCTGCCCACCTGTTACAAAATCCGCCGCCAGCACTGACCGCTTAACAACCAAAGTCATTGGCCCTGGCCAAAAATCACGCGCCAGCGCAATCGCATATTCAGGCACATCATCTGCCCAATCACCCAAGCCATCCATCGATGCAATATGCACAATTAATGGATGATCTGCAGGCCGACCCTTTACTGCATAAATCCGCGCAACTGCATCCGCATTACACGCATCCGCACCTAATCCATAAACAGTTTCGGTTGGAAATGCAACCAATCTACCGGCCAACAAATTCGCAGCGGCATCTGCCATCGCATTAGCGCTGCAATTACTTAAGAACTGGGCCACCCCTTTATTCTCTCACTATTCCCAGCCCATATTCACGCCATTCTCAATTGATAAGGGATACTTGAGACATGAAACTTACAAAACTTCGCACAGTCCTAACCGCGGTAACAGTTGCAGCCGTTGCAGGAGTAGTCGCTCTAGCGATCCCTGCAAATGGTGCGGGCACAACAGATAGCCGCTTCATCACTGTCACAGGTGTTGGCACGATTTCTGTTGTCCCAGACGCGGTTCGCTTCAATGCAACTGTTTCAACAGTTGGCTCAACGAATGCTGCGGCACTTTCTAGTGCTTCAAAATCTGCAGCAGCTGTTCGTGCGGCTCTTGTCAAAGCAGGAATTGCAACTAAAGATATTCGTTCAGCAAATATCAGCGTCTACCCTGAATACAACTGGACACAGGAAACTGGCACAAAGATCACTGGCTACCGCGCATCACAATCATTTGACGTTCTAGTTCGCACAGCATCAAAGGCTGGAACAATTATTGAAGCAGTTGTCACTGCAGGTGGTGATGCTGTTCAACTTGGTGGAGTAATGCCAACAACTCTGAACCCAGCAACTTCAACAGAAGAAGCACGTGCAGCAGCTGTTGCAAATGCGAAGTCAAAAGCAGCTTCATATGCAAAGCTTCTTGGAACTTCAATCGGCAAAGTGCTTTCACTTGAAGAGCAATCTTCACCTGTGTACGCATCACCATTTCCAATGGCAAAGTCAGAGGCTGCAGATTCAGCCGTTCAGATTGATCTAGGCGAGCAGGATGTAACAGTGACAATCACTGTTCGTTGGGCGCTGAATTAACCAGCAATAACCTTCAATCCGAAGAGCCACTGGCCCGGCGCAAGCCCGCCAGTGGCTTTTTTGTGCCTATAAATGCCATTTGGTCGCACACCTTTTCACGGGTAAGATTGCCAAGCCTTAGAACGTCCCCATCGTCTAGGGGCCTAGGACATCGCCCTTTCACGGCGGTAACACGGGTTCGAATCCCGTTGGGGGCACGCAGTACCAGTAGTAAAGGTTTTGGCAGTAATTCCAAGGCCCGGTAGCGCAGTTGGTTAGCGCGCCGCCCTGTCACGGCGGAGGTCGCGGGTTCAAGTCCCGTCCGGGTCGCAAAGGTTTTGGTGTCGTACTTTTAAAGGCCGATATCAGAACCTTGTTTGGCTTGGTAGCTCAGTTGGTACGAGCGAACGACTGAAAATCGTTAGGTCGCCGGTTCGATCCCGGCCCAAGCCACTTTGGAGTAAAAACAGATTAAGGAAGTTTGTCTGCGATATTAACGTGGTGAATGATTGACGGCCGCGGTGCGAGGATTACATCAGCTTTCCTGAGCAACTCCCGAGTTAATCTGCGATTTCCAATTTTGAGATTTAGAAGTTCATGAGTCAAGGGCATTATGACATCATCATTCACAAAAATGTCGGATTTTTCTATCAATGGAGCGACGATGCTTTCTCTACTTTCAATTAGAAAATCAACAACTCTAAGAAGTGCCGTCCTTCTATGATAACTAGGAATTCCATACCCTTTCATAGTTACGCGATGTTTGGTCACTTCCTCAAAAAAATTCCTAGTGTCTTGAGAATATCTATTACGTATATTCTGTTCCAAATCTAAATCTAACTTAGATCGCGGAATTTCTCTTACTAATTCGTGATCAGGATGAAACCACAAGACAAATTCAGTCTTCAAAAATTCGAGGGAATCCTTGATATTCATAAAATGATTAATCAAACAATCAGTTTTTTGAGTTACATGAAATAATTCAGGGTTATTCAAGATTTCTATAAGTGGACCTTTGTATGGACGTGCCAATAATACTTGCTTTTTGTGCGGTCTTTGCAAAAGATCAAAGGATTGCGGGTTATTAGTCTGAAAGATTAAGTTTTCTTCTCCATAAATTCTAGAAAATGATGAGCCCGCCTTTAAGGCTCCATCAACTTCAGAATTGAAATGTACGACTGCGCCAACTCTATTTATTGTCATTTCCCCGCCATTCAATGTGTTTTGTCAGTTGAGTATTTGAAACTTCTAGCACATCTGAATGTCCCTTGATATACGCTGTATACCATTCCGCTAGCGATTCAACTAACTCGACTTTTCCAAAAAATGATTTGAAGCCAATCAAATTCTTTGCCTTGTCTGAGTTAATAGCCAAGAAATTTTCTTCTATAAAAGCATGATCGGTGCTCGCAATTTGTACAATGCTTTTATCCAAACTATGCGCGTGAGAAAGAGCATTAACCAATTCCTCAACTGTAAAATCTAGCTTAGGGTTCGAGAAGTTCCAAGTAGATCCTTGTGTGGCTTTCTTGGAATGAACAAACTCAGCCAAAAGAATGTATCCATGAATCAAGTCTAAAACATGCTGCCATGGTCGAATTCCGCTTGGATTTCTTAATTTAATTTGTCGGTGGTCCTGTAGGGCTTTATAGAAATCTGGCACGAGCCGATCCTCTCCCCAGTCCCCCCCCCCGAGTACGTTACCTGCACGCACCACAGCGACATTAACGTTTTTCTCATTTTTTTCAAAAAATGACTTTATGAAGCCCTGTATAATCATCTCTGAAGCAGATTTTGACGCTGAATAGATCTCATTGCCTCCTAATTTGTCATTTTCAAAATGTGGATTCCCTAAGTTGTTACTTAAATAGACTTTATCTGTTGTGACGAAAATTGCAGTCTGTTCAAAACTAAGTGATTGAAGACAATCTAGAATATTTGCAGTTCCCATGACATTGACTTGGATAGCCTTTAAAGGATCTTTCTGGCATTTTGAAACAATAGCCTCAGCGGCGAGATGGAATGTAATTTCAGGCTTTTCATCGAGAAAAATCTTTTTAATTGCGACTGAGTCACGGATATCGCAGAAATACTCCTTTATTAGGTATTGTCTCCGAAAAGTACTCCAACTAATGTGGTTCAATTCTATGCTATCTGATATTCCAATTACTTCGGCACCAAGATTTATCAAATATGCAACTAGCCAGGATCCTTTGAACCCAGTGTGACCGGTGACCAATACTTTTCGACCGCTCCAATAGTTCATATTCTTCATGTCAATTACACCAAGGGGCGGCACCTTTAGTCCACAAAGCATTCAATGCTTTATGCTCACTCGGCGTGTCCATCGATTGCCAAAAACCAGAATGCTCATAAATGTCTACGTGAGAATTGTCAACTAATCTTGGAATTGTTAACTCCTCAAAAGACTCATCTCCATGAATGAAATCGAAGATCTTTGTACTAGCTACAAAAAAACCACCATTAATCAATTGATCACTTTCAGCTTTTTCTCCAAATTGGACTACTTTGTTTCCTTTGGAGACAATTAGGCCGTACCTAGATTTGATGCGAACGGCTGTCATTTGAAGCAATGCATCAGAAGTCTTGAATTGGGTGATTTGATTGGCATGATCAATGTTGCTTAACCCATCTCCATAAGTTAGAAAGAAACTTTCATCCTCAGAAAGATACTTCCTTGCGCTAAGCAGCCGACCGGCGGTTGAAGTACTTAAACCTGAATCAATAACTGTCACATTCCAATTTAGTTGAAATTCATTCCCTTCAAGTATCTTGTTCTCACCAAGAACAAATGTAACATCATCAGAAAGTATTCGAATCTCATTGAAGTACTTTTTGATTTTTTCAACTTTATAACCTCCTAAAATAACAAAGTTAGTTACACCAAATTTCGCATAACGTTTCATTATGTGTAACAAAATTGGAGTGTTTCCGATTTCCACCATTGGTTTAGGGATTTCATCCGTCAAATTGCCGAGCCTTGTTCCAAGTCCCCCTGCAAGAATAATCGCCTTCATTTATCCCATTTTCTCTCTTTCACCCTATTCTAACTCAAAGTTCGTTACAATCAGCCTCGTGCACGATAAATTCGATTTATACCTTGGTTCGAGTTTGGGCAAATGGACTCTCCTAAATTCAAAACCTGAAAACATAGCCAGTGTCAAAACAGTTGATCCAGATTTAGAGCATCTAGCACTGTCGCGCGGTTTTCACTTAACGGAGGAGATTACTTCGGAATATGGAATCTCGATACATTGGCCCAAGATATTCTCAACGAATGACATAAGTAAATACAACACATTGTTGAATATTCATCCTGGGATAGTTCCCCAAAGCAGGGGGATGTACCCGGTTTTTTGGAATACTTATTTCAATCAGCCGGCTGGAGCTAGTTGCCACAAGATTACTGCTGAGTTAGATCTAGGGCCTATTTATAGAATTTGCCCTGTCGCATCGAGCGAAAACCAAACTGCTGGAGAAATCTGGCAATTAGTCAACCGTGAAGAACAATTAATGGTAACTGAGATACTGAGTATGGATCCCTACCTCATTTGTGAAAATCTTCGAGAGCCAAGTGGTCCAATCGGCCCAAATAGGACAAAATTTGATTTTAAAAAAATGAAATACTCACCAGACTTGGAAAATATGTCAAACTATGAGATCTACAGATTGATGCTTGCAGTTACACATAAGGATTTTGAAAGGCCAGAATGGGTCTCTCAGTATTTATTGAATGAAATATCTCCACTACAATGGCTTGAGAGCGTTTCTTGATGATTCCGTTTAGCAGAGCGAGTAATGCTGATTTCACTGAATTTCAAAAGTACGCCTTAGAAATCTGGGAAAGTGGTCAGTTTTCTAACTTTGGGCCATTTCATGATCGATTAATTGAAATGCTCAAAAAGTCACAGTCTATTGAAAACATAACTTTGCACAATAGTGGTACGTCCGCACTAGAAGTCGCAATTAGATCGACCCCGGGATTTGCGGATGAACGACGTAGATATATAATTACCTCAGGTTTCTCGTATATTGCAACAGCTTCTGCAATTCTGAATGCTGGAAAGACTCCAATTTATATAGATATTGACTCAGAGTCTTTAACTCTAGATGTGGAACTTGTGAAACAATTTTTGTTATCGAATCAAATAGAAACAGAAGAAATTCTCTGTATTCTTCCGGTACACACCTTTTCAGGAATTGCGAATGTCGTGGCATTCGAAGAGCTTGGAAAAGGATTGAACCTTCCTATTGTTTATGACGCAGCGCATGCATTTGGTGGCAGATTTCTTAACACTTCGATTCTCAATTATGGTGATTTTAGTGCAACAAGCTTCCACTTCACAAAAGTGCTCTCTGCGGGCGAGGGAGGTCTATTGAAATCCAAAACATGTCAAGGGTTTAGAAAGTCTAGAGAAGTTTCCATTTTTGGTTTTCAGCCTGACGGTTCTCATTCCGGGGCAAATGGTCAAAACTCAAAAATGCCCGAACTGTCCGCGGCATTGTGTCTTGCAAATCTGCAAAAATTTGATTACTTCATCACAAAAAGAAGATTGGTGTACGAAAACTACTGCGCTTTACTGACTCATGAATCTATTCGTATCCCGGCGCTTCCTGATGATTATGAATCGAATTTTGCATATTTTCCAATAATTCTGGACGGCAAGATAAGTGCGGAGGATTTCAGTATCAGGCTATTGAAAAGTGGGATACAGGTTAGGAGATATTTTCATCCAGGACTTGGGAAGCTACACCCATCGCCGATACCAACAGATCAGCAAGTGGTAAACATGGTCGCTGACTCTATAGTTTGTTTACCGATATATCCTTCTTTAGAAAATAATGACATAGAAAAGATTTGTTCTACTGTCAACGCTTTCAATTAAATTTCGCTAATGCCAGTCAATCAATTTTACTTTGTAAGTTCTAGCAACTATCTTTATCAAGATTTTTTGTGTTTTCAGTCGAACATTGCCATAGTTGTGCCACTCAATGTAAATAGCAGTGAACCTCTTGAGTTGATTTCTTCTTATCAAAGATCTCATGACTTTGAATTCTGAGCCTTCAATGTCCATCTTGCAATACAACTCATCTTCTTTAGAGGTGTTTAGGGCGACAAACTTGGCGAAATCGATCGACTTGACCATAATTTCAGGCTCGAAATATATTGTCTTCTGAATTTTGGTTCCTCTACGAGCCAGCTGCTTCCGCATATGCTTTACCATGGCGGTTGAAGATCCATCAATTGCATCCGAGGTATCAAATTGATTATAAATCAATTGACCTTTCTGAATTCGTTCATTAATCAATCTGAGAAAATTGTCATAATCCTCTCCTAAATTAGCAATCTTCTCTTGATCGTAATTCCCGCAAGAAAATGAAATTTCACTCTCACAATCCCAGACAGCTACGTTCAATAACTTTAAATTGGGATTCTGAAGCCATCTATAAGAATTCGGTATCTTACTCTCACTGGCCATCTTCCTTAAGTGCTGATAAGTTTTCGGATTAGCTTCGAATGCATAGATTTGCCATGATTCATCGATTTTAAGTGCTTCTGAGAAATAAGTTAGACCTTCGCCAAGATGAGTACCGCAATCAAACATAATCTTCATGAGTCACTTTCTCCTTATTCTGAGAATTTTCACTGCATTGGAGTTAATTAAGAGCACTCTTCCAAATCTATTGCTTCCTGTGTTTTTGTGGCCTACTGGCTCCCAGAAGAGCACAAAGAGAATAATCCAAAGTATTCCTGCTAGAACCATGATCACTGTTCTTGTAGATGGTGAACCAAGAAGGATGTATTGGCCCCCGGTATAACTCATTGGGTCAGTATAGGAAGGATTTTGATGATGTTCAGGGATGTAGATGGTCAGCTTTAGGGCAGATCTAGTCCAGAACTACAGAACCCGCAGGTGTCGTTAATTGCACCGCAACAATCCCTGACTCACCCTCATTCGTTGACGGGTCAATAAACTCAATATTTGTGCCATTTAATCCATCAAGAATCTCTGTCTTAAACCATGAGTCTGATAGTTGCTCAGTATCAGCGATCGTAATCTTCTCAATTGCAGCAACTGCCTTTCCATCCTGTGATGGGTGATCAGCCGTTAACCATTGGATAAAGAATGGAAGTTCACGAGAATCAGTAATCTCATTGACTCCGATTTGCTTCCACTTAAGGTCGGTGCCATCTGGTCGTGTGCGGTGACCTTCAGTTGCGGTGCGTCCAAACTTCTCTTCAACTATTGAAATATCTTCAGTTGCAAAAACCCAGGTAAGCCAGCCGCCACCTTCTTGTGCTTTCTTGCTCACAGCTTTACCCCAAGGAGTTTGCTCCGTTGCTGGGTGATCTAATGGACAGACAACTTCGATGTATTGACCGTTTTGAAGAGGCAGTGTGAAGTTGCGTGTGCCAAAGCGTGGGTGGACACCACCATCTACGAAGGTGCTGCCAAGGCGTGAGCCCAGGCGTTGAACT
>Ga0214921_10005166_pt1 | contig 18608 bp, 18 predicted proteins | sample LL1505_MetaG_FD_177992 | JGI IMG/M metagenome (GOLD analysis project Ga0214921, IMG submission 177992) | Freshwater microbial communities from Lake Lanier, Atlanta, Georgia, United States - LL-1505 | ecosystem: Environmental > Aquatic > Freshwater > Lake | place: USA: Georgia | collected... | reverse complement strand
GTGATAAACAGCTGCAGAAAAAACAAAATAATATAAGCCAACGATAAATACCGCTAAAACAATAGCCAAAGGCAAATTCTTATTGGGATTTTTCGCCTCTCCCCCGGCTTGAGCAATAGAATCGAATCCAATAAAACTTGCAAATAAAATGGAAGCACCTGTAAACAATGTTTGCCAGCTAAAGTTTAACGGAGGTCTTTCTGCTAATTGAATTCCCTTTTTTAATAAAAGGTCATGAATAAAATCATTTTTATTAAAATAAAAACCAAAAAAAATAACTATTCCTCCAAGTAAAAACATCAAAAACATGAGAGGAACTAAGGTATGACTGTAGAATTGCCCCCCTTTTAAATTTGTATAAGTAAAAAAGCCTAAAATAAATAAAGCCATAAAAAATCGAAAAAGAGGAACGGATAAGAATAAGGCTATTTTATCGAAACCAACCGCACTAAAAAAATCTCTAAAAAAAGGAATAGTTACGTAAGCTACAACCCCAATAACGAGACTTAATCCAAACCATTGTGAAAAACTTGCCACGAAACCGAAATAGGGATGGATGCTACGGCTTGCATATAAATAACTTCCACCTGCCTTAGGCATAGCCGAAGCTAAAGCTGCATAAGAAAGGGCTGCAATGGTAGCTGGAACCGCTGCAATCAAAAAAGCAAATAAAACATAAGGACCAATACCTGGGACATTTTTTTGAATCATTATGGGTACAACATAAATGGAAGCTCCCACCATAGAGCAAATCCCAGTAGCTACTAAGGTCAATAAGTTTAAATGCCTTTCTAATCCATGAAATTCTTCATTTTTCATGTATTTTTACTTTTTTGCAAAATAGTAATAAATTGGAAAATGAAACCATTTTATTGGGATCTCAGGTTTGGATGTGTCATAACCTAATGGTTTCGACCTTTAGGAATGGTGCAGAAATACATCACGCCCTCACGGACGAAGAATGGGAATATGCTTCAAAACATCAATGGCCAGCCTGGTGTACCTATGAGAATAACGAGATATTGGGCACTTTTTTCGGTAAATTATATAACTTTTATGCCGTTACAAATATCAATGGCCTGGCGCCTCTAGGGTTTGATATTCCAACAATTAGCGACTGGAACCTTTTAGCCAGTGCAATGGGAGGATTGGAAGTGGCAGGAAAGTATTTAAAAGCACGCGATTTTTGGGAATATCCAGACCTGTATACTCATCCAGACATTTTCAATGGGTTACCAGGTGGCTTGAGATATACAAACGGCCTGTTTGATTTAGCGAATTCAAACGCTTTTTGGTGGACAGCGACTGAATCAGATTCATCCAACGGTCTGGGTATTAATATTTATTATGACGATAACTTACTCCTTAAAAGACCCTATTTTAAAGGTAATGGGTTTTCAGTTAGATGCATAAAATCTAACTTCCCAACCTCGGAGGAATAATTTTATAAATAACGGGAGTAAATATTCTGGATAATAAGGTTGAACTAATCAAACCCCCAATAAGCACTATAGCCAAGGGTGAAATAAGAGGATTTGTCGAAAGAGCAATAGGAATAAGTCCACCAATTGCCGTTAGAGAAGTTAAAATAATAGGCAAAAATCTAATTTCCCCCGCTTCCCGAATGGCTACATCAAGTGATTTCCCCTCCTCCCTTAATTGATTGGTAAAATCTACCAACAGGATTGTATTTTTAATTTCTATACCTGCAAGAGCAATTAATCCAACAACAGCGACAAAGGAAAGAGAATTTCCCGTTAACCATAAAGCAGAAAGTGCTCCCACCATTCCCAGTGGAATGACACTCAATACAATAATAGTACTTTTAAAAGTTTTAAATTCAAGCAGTAAAATCCCTATAAATAAAAATATAGTAAGAATAATAATCATGGTGAACCCACTGAACGATTCCTGTCTGGTTTCATATTCTCCACCCATCTGATAAGTGTACCCAGAGGGTAATGAAAATTCTTCCAGCTGATTCATTACCTCTTTAATGACTTCATCGTTTAGAAAACCTTTACCTACGAAAGCAGATATAGATACCATTCTGGTTTTATCTAAATGATTAATAGACAGAGGAGATGATTCAAGTTCTAGATGAGCAAACTGAGTTAATGGAATAGCTTTTCCTTTCACGTTTTCTACAAACAAGGTTTTAAAGACATCTAAATTAATTGGTCCCGCCTCCTTCTTTTTAATAATAATCTGATAATCTTCTCCATCGTCATCGGAAAAAATACCTATAGGAATACCAGATAAAGCCAATCTAAGTGTCCTATCAATAGAAATGATTGGAATTCCAAACATAGCTGCTTTCTCCTTATTAATTTTGACCCTTATATCAGTTTGCAGGTTACTGACCGGATTATTCAAATAAATGGTTCCTGGAATCTTTTGAATTAATTCCTCTATTTTAAAAGATAAATTCCTTAGGGTATCCAGATTATCTCCCAATAAGCGTACTTCCACTGGTGCAATTACAGGAGGTCCTTGTTCAAAATTGTTAATCTGTATTTTTGCTCCATAAAAAGGAGTCCATTCATTTCTTAAAGAATCTATTAAAAACAATTTTCTCTCAACCGTGGTTTCTGGATCTAACTGAACGAAAATCTCTGCAAAATTAGATTTCTTGATTGACCTGATTTCATTATAATAAATTTGGGGATTACCCATCCCCACATTGGTTGCGTAATAATGAACATCTGAAATTTTATGGAGCTCTTTTTCAACATAACCGGTAATGGTATCCGTATTTTTTATATTAACCTGGGAAGGTGGGGAAATTCTGATAAGAAACTGAGGTTTCTCAGAGGCAGGAAACAGACTAAAACCAATGATAGGTATAAGCTGTAGGGAAGCAAAAAATATCATAAGAATCACCCCAATGGTTATAATTGGATTATTAAGTGATTTTTCTAAAACAGGAGCATAACTTTTACTTATAGCCAATTTGAGAACACGAAGGAACCAGTTACCTTCTGAATGGATCATATTTTTCTTCAACAATTGATTTCCAAGAAAAGGAATGATCGTTAATGAAACAAGAAGAGAAGCCAATACGGAGGAAATGACACTAATGGGCAAAGATCTTATAAACTCTCCTGAAGCCTCCGGCAGAAAGATTAGTGGGAGGAAAGCAATAATTAATGTTGCCGTACAACCTAAAACGGCAGTACCTATCTGGGAAGTAGCCTTTAATACAGCCTCCTTTCTGCTATATCCATTCAGCATCCAACGTTCTATATTTTCAATAACCACAATACTATCATCGACCAAAAGTCCAAGCGCAACCACCAGACCCACAATACTTAATTGGTTAAGACTATAACCTAGATAATTCAAGATAATGATTCCAATAGAAAGCGAAAGAGGAATTGATATCATCACGATAACAGCGGGTCGAAAGCCCAAGGGTAAAAGCGTAAATGCCACCAATAAAATGGCCCATAAAAAGTCGAAACCAAGACCAGAGAGTCTTTTTTGAACCACTTCTGCTTGATCAAAATGAGGAATCATTGCTATGTTTGCAGGAAGGGATTTGCTAAATTTTTCCAATACAGGTTGATAAGCCTTTTGGGTAGCGGCAATATTTTCTTTTGACTTTTGAGCTGCAACGACAAAAATTCCTCTGTGTCCGTTAAGTCGGGTTATATGATCCCTTTCTGCAAAAGTCATGGTCACGGTTGCAATATCTTTGAGTTGAATATTCCGATTATTGGCCGTGTAAACCATGGTATTTTGAATATCTTCCAGTTCTTTAAAATTACCACTTGATTTTACATTAAAATATCTGTTCCCTACATCCAGACTTCCAGCAGGAATATTAGCCAGTTCGCTCTGTAAATTATTTAATACAACTTGCTGTGAAACCCCCAATCGCGCCATTTTCTCAAAATCCAAAGAAATATGAATTTCTTCTTCCGGTAAACCTGCTATTTCGATATTTTTTAAGGCAGGTATTTTTTCAAGGGCTTCGGCTAATTTATCGGCTTCTTTTTTAAATTGTTTCCAGGTAGCCGTCTCAGAAATTAAAGCCGTTTGAATCACATTGACATTGGAAGGACTAACTTTTTCAACCGTGGGAAGTTGCATGTCCGCCGGTAATTTACCCTTTAAAGCTGCAAGTTCACGAACGAGTTCCTGATATTTTTCATTTACATCCACTCCATATTTAAATTCAACCCGAATGACTGCAAAACCGTCACCTATAATACTCTTCAATCGACGAATATTCTCCAGTTCATAAAAAGCTTTTTCCATCGGTTTTATGACCAATTCTTCTATATCAACTGGGCTGGTTCCCGGATAAATAACTGTCACTGGAAAAATAGGAGCATTTAATTCAGGATCTTCAGCTCTTGGCATATTTACTACAGTGAAAGCCCCAATTACTGCAATGAGTAAGAAAACTATAAGGGTAAAAGGATAATTTTTTACAGCGAAATCAGTTATTTTCATAGCAGATGAATTAAGGCTTTACATTTATGGATGAACCATCGGTTAAATAAGGACCACCTTCAGTAATTAGAAAGGTCTCAGTATCGAAATTATCGTTGGTCCATGCACCCACCTTATCAAATCCTGATATATTAATTTTTATCTTTTTAACGGTTTTCTTGTCTTTAGTAATAAAAATAAAACCATCATGCTGGTTGGCATCAAGTAAGGCAGAAAAGGGAATTCGAAATACATCCACACCCTTGGAAGGTATAATAACCGCTTTGCCAAACATACCACTTGCCAATAGGTTAGGAGGTGTATTTGAAGGTTTTAACTCCACGGTTAGGGTTCCCGAAAAAGGATCAACCAAAGCAGATTTTCTAACAATTTTAGCCGAAACAGACATCCCATTTTCAAAATTTATCATGGCGTTTTCCCCAATATTAAGCGCTTGCCATTGAAGATCTGTTACACCAGCTTTTAATACCCATGCTGTATTTCCAGCCACATCGTTTGCTAAAAAAACTGGGGAACCAGGTCCTACCACTTGTCCAACATCAGCTAATTTTTTTAAAATAAATCCACCTGCAGGTGCTGTTATTGAGGTAAACTGTCCATTAAAAGCAGCTATTGAATATTGTTCTTTTGCGATCGAAAAGGCAGTGCTTGCATTTTGAAATTGTTCTAAAGTAGCCACACTATCGCGATACAAATTTTTAACCCTTTGAAGATCTCTTTCAGCTTTTTCAAGTCCAATTTTAGCCATCTGAATTTGACTTTGGAAATCATTGGGATCTAACGTCGCCAGAATTTGACCTTTTTTTATTAAATCTCCTTCTTTTACCAGAACAGCATTTATCATTCCTCCCATTTTAAAAGAAAGATATCTTTCATTTTCTGTAGTAAAAATTCCAGAAAGTAAGAATGGTTCCTTTATTGTTTCTGATTGAAGTAATGCCAGCGAAACAGGAATTTTCTCCTCTTTTACCCTATTTGAACTGACAGTATTTTCATTTTTACAACTCGATGTGAAATTTAGGATGCTAAGGAGCAACATAAATAAGGAAAGACGCTGCATCATTTTATTTTAATTTTTGTAATTCAGATAAAGCCATTAAATATTGATAATACTTCATATTCTCCTGAAGTAAAGCATTAGTATATTGATTTTGGGCGTCATACATTTCTAAAAGTGAAACGCCACCCTCTTGAAATCCCCTCTCTGTGAGTCGCAAATAGGTAGCTGCCGTTTGAACCTGTTTTGCCATTGAGGTAAAAGCCTTTTTTGAAACCGTTACTTTGTTGACAGCCATTTGAATAGAAAGATTCTCTTGATTTGCCAACAATTCCTTGTTCCATTTAAGGGCTTGTATATCAAGCTGAATTTGTTCATTCTTTAATTTGTTCATTTTATTGACCCATAAAGGCATCATTAATTGTACTCCCCCAATTAAATAAACACTTTTATTATTTAATTGCCAATTAAATGCCTGTGAACCTATATCGGAAAACAAGCTAATCTGAGGTATAAAAAACTGTTGATTTCTCTTCTCAAGTAAATTCTGAATAGAAAGAGCTAAATCTATTTTCTTGAAAACTGGATTTGATTCATTCCATTTAAATACTTCAACATCTTTTAATAAATCAGTTTCAAGAGGTGGTTTCTCAAACTTAAGAGGAAGATTATTTTCTCTATTCAATAAAAAATTAAGATATAGCTGTGCATTTATTACTTGATTATCAGCTTCTTTTAGTTTTGAATCCAATATTTCAATTTCATTTTCTGCTCTCAGAACCTGGGCAGGTAAAGCTTTTCCCTCTCTTACTAGAATCTGCACAGTTTCTAAAGAGTTTTCTAAAAAATTTTTAGCATTTCCTAAAATTAGCTGACCTTCCAGAGCAAGCCCGTATTGATAATAAGCCGTTTTAACAGACAAAATAAGTTCTTTCTTGTAGATTTCAATTTCATTTTCCTGAAGCAGAACCTCCTGCATTCTGACTTCTTTTTGAAGATTTAAATCTTTATTAAAAACAGGATAGCTGATTCTGACTCTACCGTCATAAAAATTATTAGGTAATAATTGATTTTCAACATTTTCAAGTTGTGGAAATTGATTGCTTTGAGTTAAACGGTTTAAGGTATTATAAACAGGATTTAACAAATCGCCAATGGGCAAATCAATGGTTCTACCTCCATAGGCTAAAGTGTAGGAAAATGAAAAATCTGCCGTAGGTTTAAATCTTTTTTCAGCTTCTTTCAAAGCTAATCTGCTTTTAGCCAGTGGTATATTTTTCTGTCTTAACACTAAATTTTGCATTAAGGCCTCCTCTATATACGAGTCAAGAACAAACTTCTGAGAAAATATACATCCAGGTAAACTAAGATATATTCCAAAAAGAAAAATTTTACTTAAATATTTCATTGCTTATAAAGGTGAAATTAAGATTTAACAAGGAGGTGACTGAATATTTTAAAAGAACGATCTATAATGGTTTCAGGATTAGACAAACCAATTCTCAATCCTCGTTTTCTTATAGATAAGGTTACCATACCATGAACCGTACTCCAGATTAAGTAGGATATTGAATCTAAGTCTGTTTCTTGAATAAATCCCTGTTTCATACAATCTGAAATAACCTTTTTTAGATATTCGAAAGCCATTTTCCCTTCTTTCCAGTTTGAATCATCCAGATCAGTCAAAAAGGCGATTGGAGCTTCCATAATAAACATTAAATCATACAATTCAGCATTTTCTTTTGCAAAATCAATATAGATATTACCAAGAGCAATTAATTGATCCATTGGATTATCTTGTATCTCTGATGCTTTTAATCTCATTAAAAGTTCGGTAAATGCCTCAGCATGAATGGTATAAAAAATTTCATTTTTATCCTTGAAATACTGGTAAATAGTAGAAGGACTATATTCAATTTTCTCAGCAATATTCCTCAAAGTAGTTGCCTCAAATCCTTTCACTAAAAACAGTTCCTTTGCCGCCGTCAAAATAGCATTTCTTGAGTCCAGTCTTTCCCTGATTCTTCTTTCAGTTACACCCATATCTAAAACAACGTTTGTTTTTAGAACAACGTTCTAAAAAAAAGGTTTAATGATTTTTAAATTTAAATGCAACTATTCTATTTATTCGTAGTCATTATTATTGAAACAAGGGTAAAAAGATGGAGAAACCCATTACTGAAGAGGTTAATTATCTGGTTGAAAAATGTTTAAATGGAAGTCAAAAAGCTCAATTTGAACTCTATCATACTTACGCAAAAGCTATGTATAATACCTGTATCCGATTTCTAAATGATCACCGAGATGCAGAAGAGGTTCTTCAAAATGCCTTTATCTTGATTTTTAATAATCTGAGATCATTTAGGGGTGAATCAACCATTGGAGCTTGGATTAAAAAAATTGTAATAAATCAATGCATCAATAAATTAAAGGAAAAAACCATGGTGTTTCAGGAATTAAATTCAGATCATTTTGAAATACCCGCGGAAAATGACAATATGGACTATCCAGAATTTAACCAAAAAATGATACCTGTCATAAACAGGGCAATAGCCAATTTACCAGCAGGGTACAGGACTGTTTGCAATTTGTATTTATTTGAAGGATATGATCACGAAGAAATAGCCAGCATTTTAAATATTTCTGTAACTACTTCAAAATCACAATATAGCAGAGCTAAACAAAAATTAAGAGAAAATCTGGTCAAATGAAAAATAAAGATGAATTAGAAAAATTTGTCGATCTGGAAAGGGAAGATTTTGATTTTGAGATGCCTGATGAAAAAATATGGAATAATATTTCTAATCAGATTAATCCTGGATCTCTCTCCATCGTTTGGTACAAAACCTTTCTTTTTAAAGGTATTGCTGCAGGATTTATCCTTTTAGTCTTAGGTGGATATTTAGGATTTCTTATTGGAAATAATAATGATTCGCCCCTTTGGAATATAGGTTTGGAACCAATACCCTTTAAAGATTTTGAGATTGTATCACAAAAAAGTATTCAGGATAAGGTACTTCAGCTTAAAAAATTGGATGCAGAAGAGAGTATTTATAATGATTTAAAGCAAATTGATAGGTCGATGGAAGAATTGAAAAGAGAATTAAAAACCATTCCATTAGGTCAGGAAAAAATAATTTTAGAACAGCTCAGACTTGGATATCAAACAAAAATTGAAATTCTTGACAAAATCCTTCAACGTTTAGAGCCAAAACAACAAAACCAAAATGAAAAAGAAATTTAGTCCTATTGCGCTTTCCTTAATCCTTTTATTATCTCCGATCCTTTTAGAAGCCAATGGAGTAAAGGAAATTTTTACAAAAAGAATAACGGAAGAATTTAATATTAAGGCTGATGGAAATACCAGTATAAACAACAAATATGGAAATATCATATTAAATAGCTGGGATAAAAATTCAGTAAAAATATTGGTGCAAATTGAAGTAAAAGCATCCAATAAAAATGAGGCTAACCAATTATTTGATGGCATAAAAATAGATTTTTCAAACACTGATTCTGATGTAATTGCTACCACAATTTTACAATTCAATAATGATTATGGTAACAACTATATGAATAGCCTTGGTGATTTACTATCATCCCTTCTTTCATTTAAATCTAATAATGAATTTAGAATAAATTATGAGGTGTGGCTACCTTATGAAAACAATGTAAATATCAATTTGAAATATGGGAATTTAACCGCACAATCTATTGGTGGCAATGCAAATATAGACGTAAAATATGGAAACTTTAATCTCGAAGATATTAAAGGAAATACAACCGTAAACCTCGGATATGGCAACGGTACAATTGAAAAAACAAAATTCCTGTCTGCTGACATAAAATATAGCGGTCTTAAAGCACAGGAGGTAGTCAAAGCAAATCTAATGACCAAATATTCCAACGTTAATTTCCTGAATGCTAAATCATTAAAAATCAATTCTGGATATGATACTTATAAAATTGGGGGAATAGAAACAATAGACATTGTGGCAAAATATGGTGGTTATTCGCTTACCTTAGGACAAAATGTTGAAACAGTAAAACTTGTTGGAAGCTACACCGGATTTACATTAAAGATGCCAAATGATAATGCTTTTGATTTTTATACTTTTGGAAAATATACCTCATTTAAATTTCCTGCCTCCGTTCATTATAAAATAAAGCGAGCTGAATCATCCAGTAAGGAATACAAGGGATATTATAAATCTTCCAGAGGATTCTTTCTGGAAGCAACTTTAAATTACGGCAGTCTTATCGTTGATACTCCTGTTACAGGCTAACGCAGGACGGCCGACAACTCTGCAATAAATCGACAAAAGAGGAGGACAAACCTTAGGATTGTATAATCATTGTTTCTAGTCAGTGTTTCGAATACCCATTTGATAAAAGTTACTACTGCTGTAACAAATAATACACTCAAGCGTCATAGAATAAAACACGCTTAGTATGCTAAAAATATTTCACCTAATTTCTGTAATTCTATTTACCGTAATTTTATCATTCAACTCAGTAGCACAAGATAAAAGCTATGAGGAGTGGTACTTAAAAACAAAAGACAGTTTAGATATCTATGTCCGAGAAATTGGGACCGCAAAAGATACAGTTATTATTGTACATGGTGGCTTTGGCGCTAATCATGATTATATGTTGGATGCCATAAAAGGATTGGAAACTCAATATCATTTTGTATTGTATGATCAAAGGGGATCAACATTATCACCAGCCCCTATCGAGAAATTGACCTTTCCGAAAAATGTAGAAGACTTGTACCTATTAATATCCGAACTTAAATTAAAAAAAGCTAAAATAATTTGCCATTCAATGGGCACTTTAGTTGGGATGGAGTTCCTAAAACTGCACCCCGAAAAAGTCTCGAGTTTAATTTTAGTTGGGGCATTACCAGCAAAAGCGGATACTATTGATGGCTCAAGCATATTTTCAAAAAGGTATGAAATACAAGTTGACAGTTTAATGAATAGAAAAGAAGTCAAAGATTTAAAAGTGTATTATGAAAGTAGAAATGGCAGTGATTCTTTTCAAGTAGGATAATACAACTACAAATCACACTTAACTGACAAAGAACAAACCGAATTATGGCGAATAGAATTTGCATCTGTGAATATTTATAGAATGGCAAACTGGCGTTTAATGAAAGGTGGCAGAGCATTCTATAAAGAAGATGCTGCAACAATGGCCGAATCAGTCAACTGGGTTTATGATTATCGCCAGGCATTAGACAATAATGGAAAGGTTACAATTATTATGGGCGATCATGATTTTTTAGATTTTAATGCCGAAAATCACAAAAAACTATTAGCAAATTTTCCTAAAGTGAAAGTTGTGACAATTAAAGATGCAGGTCATAATATATGGACAGATGACCCTAAAACTTTTAAAATTGAACTGATTAAAGCGCTAACAAAATAACAAATACATATCACTTATGAAGACTAAACTAAGTATAACTACATTGATTCTTGCTTTCACTATTTCTGGAGTAAAACTTCATGCACAGCAGCCTAACCACATCAAGGGATCGGTAGAGTTAGATCCCGTTAAAAATTATGTTAGCGCTCAATTAAACATCAATTACAATCTGACACGAGAATGCGATAGCCTGTTATTTTTTCTTCATTCCGGATTGAAAATAGAATCACTTGACGGAAAAGAAATCAAGAATTATAAGATTAGCCCTGCTGAGAATATGCTGGGCATGAAAGCAATACCTTTTACCAATTTACTTACGGTGTTCCTGAAAAATTCAGGAAGAAAAAATAACTCTATAAACTTTTCTTTGAACTATCATGGTATAATTGGAAAGGATGAAATTGTATTAGGCCCAGACGCATACTCTGATCAATGGGTGGAGTTAGCAATGAGCTCGTTATGGTTCCCATTAGAGACTTCTTTTTCTTTTTCTTTTACACATGAGTTGAAGATAAACCTACCTTCCATTTATACAGTATGCGGAATAGGTACTGAAAAGTTTGCGAATGGTTTTTGGACTATCGACTCTAAGCATGAAAGTGAAGACATGGTGATCGTAGCCGCGAAAGACCTTTTACACAAAAAGAAAAGCACGGGCAATTACATCACCGAAGTTTTTTATACATCAGACCGAGACACGGGTGTAATAAATTTCATTCTTGAAATGGCTTTTCAATGTCAACAATTTTATAATCATCAATTTGTAAAAAGTCAGCCTCTATATAGTCAAAAATTTGTTTATCCACCCAATAGGGGTCGTAGCAGGGAAGAAGGTTATTCTCGAAATCCGTTTATCATGCTAAATCATACCGATAGTAATAATCAGGAAGAAGTGTTTATGTTTATTGCCCACGAAATAGGCCATTTTTGGTGGAATAAAGGAAATTCTCAAACTGCAGATAATTTCATGAATGAATCTCTTGCAGAGTATTGTTATCTTATGGCTTTGCGAAACATAAGAGGGGAAGATGTGTTTGCCAAGGCTATTCAAAAGAAACGAGATGCGTTAAATAATGAAACCCCACCCAGCATTTGGAGTCTTGAAAAAAATCCAGAATTAAACTATATATTGGTATATCAAAAAGGGCCATTGATTCTATATGAATTGGAAAAAAAAATTGGCGAAAAAAAACTAATAGAAATATTTAACTTCCTATTAGAAAACAAGATATATACTTTAAAAGGTTTTGTGGATGTTATAGAAATCAAAGCTGGAAAAGATCTGGCAAAATGGTTCGATGATTCTTTATAAACCCAATTCGAAAATTGAATAGTTCAAATCATTTGTTCTAATTGTTAAACCCAATTATTTACGTTCACTACAACCAATCCCTTTATACAAATACACACATTTATGAAAATGAAATTCAATATAATTACATTGATTTTTGCCTTCATTATTTCTGGAGTAAAACTTCATGCCCAGCAAATTAATAAAACAAAAGTACTAGTGCTCGGTACTGCCCACTTAACCTCGTTAAGCGGTGTAAAAGAAACACATCTAAAACGTTTACTTGATAGTTTATCCAATTATAAATTTGATGCGATAGCGCTAGAACACATGCCGCCTGAAATTTTATTGGATATTAAATCGAGAAAAGATGAAGCCTGGCAAGAATTATATTCAAATTATGCAAACGCAATTACTCTGGGTGAAAAATATCAGCGCATGTTAAAACTGAATTACGAAGACGCAAAAAAAAAGGAAGATAGTTTACTGAACAAACAAAATCTGAATGAAGCAGACAGAATCCAATTAATGAACACTGCTTTATGCATATACGACCTATGGACAGCCTCATTGAATTATCAATACATAAAAAATAAGTCTACGCTAGATACATCAACTGTTAACTTGTTAGACAGATATAATCAATCATCAAAAGAGTTAAATCTAATAGGCGTTAATTTGGCTAAGCGATTACATATAAATAAATTAAACTACATAGATAATTTACAAGATGAAACAATTTTGAGTATTGATTTTCCTTCTTTTTTTTCTGAATATGCTGCTTCTCAAACTAAAATCAATGAGCTAGTTTCAGAAGCAAGTATTTTTAGTGAAGTAAATCAATTGGAAGCGGAGAATGTTAAAAAGATGGACTTGTATCCTTTGTACAAACTTTTGAATTCAGAGAGATACATGAAAGAAGATTATACTGGGCAATGGGAATTATGGTTAAAAACAAATTTTAATTCAAAAACAGACAGAAGTCGTTTTTCGTTATGGGAAATGAGAAATCTACAAATAACAGCAAACATAATGCGTTTAGTGGCTAAATATCCTGAGAAAACTATTTTGGTTGTGATAGGGGCTTCTCATAAATCATTTATTGAGAAATACCTCCAACAAATGCCGGATATTGAAGTGCTTAAGTTTTAGTAAATTCGCACTAATGAAAGCGGAAAAAAGACTGAACAATCATGACAGAAATAGCGCCAGCCTGTAACAGCACATTGGCAATAGGCGGGGTTTCGTCTCCGCTTGACAGTTTTGAGGTAGCCGAAAGTTCAGTTCTCCGAACAAACTTCTGTGCTGAAAAGCCCGCCCATCGCCAATCTGCAAACCGATTAACTTAAGATTGTGGTAACTCAAAGGGAACCATTTTAACACATTCATTGTTGTTACACTAAAAAACAACATGATTGATAAAATTTTAAATTTGCTGGACGAAGCAAAAAATAATATTAAACAACAGGCTGAGCATATTTCAGCTACAGCTAAGAATCAATACGAAAAAGTAATTGAAGACTGGCTTCAAATCATACCAAACATTGAAGAATCGGGACTGATATTGTACAGTTTTTCATTTGGTGCTTCTTTAAATCCATCTATTGATGCTGAATTTAAAGGGAAATGTGCCGATTTTTCTATGGAGAAATGGGAGGAACTCTTATCACTGAACGAAAAAAACAAAAGCTTAGCTTTGGTATATAATACCCTAAAGTCAACTTTTAAAATGTATCAGAAAATTAAGCCTGAAATGCCTGAGGATTTTTATCTTCGCATTCGCATAAGGTTGAATCCTGAAATAAGAGTTTTTATTGGAGAGCGACCCATTGCCTAACTTCTGGTGAAAATAGAAACCTGGTTTATTGGCAAAACAACACCTTCCTATCTGCAGGCAGGTATAGACGATTTTAATCAAAGAATTAAGAAATATGTCCCCTTTGAGACCATTATTATTCCCGATATAAAAGATGCAGGAACATACAGAGTAAAAGATAGGATAAATAAAGAGGGAGAAAAAGTACTTGAAAAATTACATGTACAGGATTATTTAATTTTGCTTGATGAGGAAGGAGTTGAATATTCCTCTATAAAATTTTCTCAGTATATCGAAAAGGAACTTAACAAAACCAGTAAAAAACTTATATTTTTAGTTGGCGGGGCTTTTGGATTTTCTGATGTTATAAAAGAACGTGCCAATTTTAAAATTTCTCTGTCAAAAATGACTTTTTCCCATCAAATGGTAAGGTTGTTTTTTTTAGAGCAACTATACCGAAGTTTTACCATACTAAATAACGAACCTTATCATAATGCTTAAATCCAATACCTGAATATGGAAACCATAAGTCTCACACTTTTACTGGTCATAATTATTGGCTTTATTTCCTGGCAAGGTTTTAATAAAGATCAGGTAAAAGCAAAATTAATCTTCCACCCATATGCCATTAAATATCATGGCGAATGGATAAGGTTCATTACTCATGCTTTTATTCATGCCGATTGGAATCATTTATTGATTAATCTCTTTGTATTATATCAGTTTGGTGAAGTTGCTGAATCTTTTTTTGGCTATCTGTTTGGTAGCGAATATGCCCCTTTAGTCTATGTATTATTTTTCCTTAGTGCAGTCATTTTTAGCAGCGTACCAGATTATTTCAAACACCAGAACAATCCATCTTATGGTTCTTTAGGTGCCAGCGGAGCAACTTCCGCTTTGGTCTTTATATACATCGTTCAGGATCCCTGGAACTGGTTTTTATTTCCCCCTTTACCTGCCCTATTTTTAGGGATAGCCTATTTATACTACTCATCTTACATGGACAAAAGAGGAGGAGATAATATTGGGCATAACGCACATTTTTGGGGTGCAACTTTTGGATTGGCATTTGCCTTTATATCTGCAAGCGTATTAAAGCCTGAATTTATTCAATTCTTTCTTTCAAAGCTAATGGAAGGGCCAAGCTGGCCTACTTTTTTACAATAATTTAATTTTGAATATGTTTTTCATTATTTCCAAAATTTTAGCCTTTTGCATAAAACCTATCGTCTGGATTTTATCTTGCTTTTTATTTGCTTTTTTTATTAGAAATGAAAGAAGAAAAAGAACAATATTCCTTTGTGGTCTGATTTTGATGATCCTACTGACAAATGATGCTTTTTTTCAATTCATCGTAAAATGGTGGGAGCCACAGGTAGTTAAGTTGAAAAGAACAGAAAAAGAATATGATTTTATCATTTTATTAGGAGGATATAGTGATTTTCAAACCGCTATGGGAAAATCAGAGTTTCAAATAGGAATTAAAGGTGGCAACAGATTAATAACTGCGTTAAAACTCTATAAAAAAGGGATTGGTAAAAAAATATTGCTGACAGGGGGTTCAGGAAAACTGCTTGGAGATAAATATGGAGAAGCAGAATACGTAGCTCCTTTTTTAAAGACTCTGGGAATCCCTGACTCTGCACTAATCATTGAGAATAAATCAAGAAATACCTGGGAAAATGCTGTTTTCTCAAAAAATATTATTGATTCTATTCAGAAAAATGCATCATGCCTATTGGTTACCAGCGCCTTACACATGCCGAGGTCAAAAGCTTGCTTTGACAAAGCAGGCTTAGCAACCACTATTTATCCAACAGATTATTACGCTAGAAAATCCGATAACTTATTGAAATTATTGATTGAACCCTCTTCATCAAACCTTTATGCCTGGGAGGCAGTCCTACACGAATGGATAGGCGTTATCACCTACAAATTGAAAGGTTATAATTAAAATTATGGGAAATTGGAAAACTATTTCAAAGAAAAGGGTTTATGAAAATGCGTGGATTGAGGTAAGTCATCACGAGGTTATTAATCCTTCTGGTAATAATGGTATTTATGGAGTCGTTCATTTTCACAATAGAGCCATAGGTATTCTAGCTATAGATGAACAATTAAATATTGTATTGGTTGGGCAAGATCGTTATCCGCTCAACGCTTATTCCTGGGAAATTCCAGAAGGTGGTTGCCCCATTGGGGAAGACAATCTGTCAGCTGCAAAACGTGAACTAAAAGAAGAAACTGGACTTGAAGCGAATTTGTGGGAACCCCTGTGTAAATTTCATCTTTCAAATTCGGTTACAGATGAAGAAGGTCAATTATTTTTAGCCAGAAATTTGATAAATGGAACATCCAGTCCCGAGGAAACAGAGAATCTAAGTATTAAAAAGGTACCCTTGGAAGAAGCACTATTTCTTATTGAAAAAGGGGAAATAACAGATGCTATAACGATAATGGGGATATACAAATTAGCCTTATTGAAAGTAAAAGGATTACTTTGACCAAGATTGCCATAAAGCTTCTATCTATTTAATTTCCTGATCATCGTAAATTCTTCCATTAACACATCTAATAATTCTGGCTGGAAAAGTCTCTAAAATTCTATAATCATGCGTAGCAAATAAAACCGCTGTGTTATTTTGTTTCGATATTTCTCTGAGCAATTGAAGTATGTCGTCAGAGGTATCAGGATCAAGATTACCAGTTGGTTCATCCGCTATGATTATTTCGGGACTATTAATTAATGCTCTGGCAATCACCACTCTTTGTTGTTCACCGCCGGAAAGTTGGTGAGGCATTGCTTTTAACATTCCCGATAAACCAACCTGGTTTAAAACGGTATTAATGCGGTGGGAACGTTGTACTTTGTCCTTCCAACCTGTTGCTAATAAAACAAAAGCCAAATTTTCTTCTACATTTCTGTCTGACAAAAGATTAAAATCTTGAAAAACAATACCTAATTTTTTTCTTAAAGAAGGAATATTGTTCCTGTTTAACTTTGTGAGATCAAAGCCAGCCACCTCGGCATTACCCTTTTTGAGAGGAAGCGCCGCATAGAGTACTTTTAGTAAACTAGATTTTCCACTACCTGTTTTGCCTATGAGGTAGGTGAATTCCCCTGTATGAATTCTCAAATTAACTTGTTGCAAAATCAATTTATCTCCCTGGAAAATAGAAGCATCTTGCATGCGAACAATCTGTTGACTCATAATTAAACATTTTCAATGACGACAAAAATAATATTTATATGGTAGTATTCGCATTAAAATTGCAGTATGAAAAATGTTTAAGTAAAACTTTACAGGTATATTAATATACAGAGAATATTAACATTTCAATGAAGTAATGCCGAAAAATTAAATATAGATTTTTGCAAAGTAAGTTCTATCGTCGTCTGAACTCCCAGGGTGGTGTAGGATAAGGATCTCTCCAAAGGCCTAATTTTTGGGATTTAGCTTCTGTTTGCGCAAGTCTGAGAATAGCACTTTTAGAATATTTTTCATATTGCCATGCCATACCTTTTTTTACCATATCCAGATTTACATTGGTTCCATTTAGGGTAAAAATAAAACCAAGGGTTCTGCCATATCGATCTGTACCTGATTTTTCTAATTTAACTTCTTTGCCAAAAATAAGATTTGATAAATAAGTTCTGGAAACAGTCCCAAAAGCTTGATTCCTCTCCGGTGCATCAATTTCTGAAAGCCTTACGACAATTTCCTCCTTTTTATTTGTTAATAAAACAACAGTATCACCATCTTTAATACCTATAACTCGCAAAAATTCATTACTTTGCAAATAAAAACCACTCAGTGTAACCAAAGAAAGAAGGATAAATAAGGAAACGAACCAAACAAATTTTTTTGAATTTAAAAATTTAAAATGTAACATTTTTGAATATTAATTTATGATTATGAATATTAATTTAATTAGTACAATATTAAGGATTTTTTTTCTCATTTGTTTCATTTTAGATGGAGCCTCAAAAGGAATTGCCCAAGACAGACTTTATACTGCTTTTCAAGGAAATGAGTCCTCGTTTAACCCATCACTGGCAGGATTCAGGGGAGCATTCACCCTTTCAGGCCGATTTGTTTCTCAATGGAATTCGCCTCAGTTGAATGGTTTTCAAACTGGCCTATTTAGATTAGAAGAAAGTTTACCCTGTTCAATTTTCGATTATGATTTACATGCTGAATATAATAAAGAAGGAACAGGTGTCTATAAATCAATCCGCATAGGAGGAAATTTCGCAGGTACTGCTCCTTTTGAAAATGGATTCTCTGTGCATAATTTCAGGCTTGGTCTTGGCCTCATTTGGCAGTTTAATGCCATTAATTTTGGTAACTTAATTTTTTCAGATCAATTAAATCCGAAATATGGCGCTTTTGATTCTTTTGGAAATTTAAACCCAAGTTCATTCATCTATCCGGCGAATAATAGAACGAACTGGTTTTTCACTCCTTCCGTTGGGTTAAGTCACCGAGTATTATTTAATAGTGAAAATAAGAAATCATCCACTTTATTATGGGGCTTAGCATTACATCACTTAATAGGTTTAAGCAAAAATAAAAATTGGGGACAAGCTGAATCCCTACTTGGTTTAG
>Ga0214921_10005165_pt1 | contig 18608 bp, 29 predicted proteins | sample LL1505_MetaG_FD_177992 | JGI IMG/M metagenome (GOLD analysis project Ga0214921, IMG submission 177992) | Freshwater microbial communities from Lake Lanier, Atlanta, Georgia, United States - LL-1505 | ecosystem: Environmental > Aquatic > Freshwater > Lake | place: USA: Georgia | collected... | reverse complement strand
GACCAACCGGTCCATGTTTGATTACTCTTCACCAAACAAACCCCGCTACTTCCAGCATCCGGCTGCTCGCGTGGTGTTGCAGTTCAAGCAGTTCCCGCAGCAGATGACTTTCTTCCTGGCCCACAACATGGTCAACATGCTCAAGGGCGCTACGCCCGCTGATCGGCGTGAAGCTCGTGCTCGGTTCGTAGGGACCATGGGCATGGCGGGCATCTTCTCAGGGGTAACTGGTCTCTGGGGGTTCTCCACAGTGGCATCCATTGTCAACGCCGTGGTCAACGGACTTGCCGACGAGGATGAACCACCCTTTGAGTTTGAGTTGGAGTTCGCCAACTGGGCCGTGGAAACTTTTGGCAAGAACGTGGGCACGATGCTGACTCGCGGGATTGGTAACGCCGCTGGCATAGACTTGGCCGGTCGTCTGAAGTTGGACGACATGTGGCTGCGCGACTCTCGCAAGAACCAAGATGAGGTTGAGGCGTTGCAATCATTCCTTGTTGACCTGCTTGGTCCCACCGTGGGATTGGCCGTCAATGCAGCCGAGGCTGTGAAGCAGTACAACGAAGGCCATGCAGACCGTGCCCTAGAGACGATCGCACCGGCGTTTATCAAACAGCCGTTGGTCGCTGCCCGCTACGCCAACGAAGGCGTAAACACTTTGCGTGGTGACCCGCTGATGGAGGAGGTCAGCCCGTTCTACTTGTTCATGCAATCCCTGGGGTTGCGGTCAGCAGAGTTGGCCGAGATTCAGTTCTACAACATCACGATCAAAGGCCAGGAGCAAGCAATCCTCAAGGAGCGCCAGAACCTGCTGAACCTGTACGCGCTGGCCTTTATGGCCAACGATGCAGATACCGTGGACAAAGCCTACGACAAGATTGACAAGTTCAACAGCAAGAACCCCTCTGTGTTCATCCCTGCGGACTCCCTGTCCAAGTCAATCACCGAGCGACTCAAAAAGTCCAGCCAGACAGATCACGGGTTGTACATTGACCCGAAGCTGGAAGGTGTGTTGCGTAGGCATACATACCTGGATTGAAAAAAACCCCGCTAAGTTGCCCTAGCGGGGGTTAAATCACTTCAAAGGAGAACGAGCAACTGCGTGTTGCTCCGCCAGTTTACGCTTTATGCGCCAAACTCGCAATCCCCTTACGCCGTCCTCAACCACAATTTTCACGATGACGGCAAACCCAAGGCGTTTCATCTTGCGTTCTATCCGCGCTTTGCCCTCCTCGACCGCCAAGCAAGGGACAAAGAACGAGCTACCAATGGTGAATCCTCTCCAATTGAGGTGGTAGCTGACACCATCAATCAGCATCGTCGTCAGGTGCGGTAATCGGGGCGGTAGGGGTAACCCCTAGCTTGAGCGCATCAAACTCCAGCACCTCAACCGGGGGAGCGTGCATGTCCGTACCAATGTCGATACGGGTGCGGACGTTGTTTATAAACGACTTGTCCTTGTTCAATGCCGCCAGCAGGTCGTTGAATGTGATCTGTCGGTTGACACAGAACTCCTTCAGCGCCGTGCGCAGGATGAAGATACGCTCAGTGTCCGGTTCGTAGCGCACGATGATCGCGCCGCGTGGCATGGACAGCGGGGTCGCCGCAATGTTGGCCTTCGATGTGCTCTTGCGGTTGACAATGAGGATGTTCTGATTGTGCTTGAGCAAGAACTCGCCGATGACCGCCGCGTAGTCGTCCATGGTGAGCTTGGACGCAACCTGCATGTTCTTGACTTCTTTGGTTATCCAGTCGTACACGGGTTTGACTGGTATGTCGTGGAGCCCCAGCTTCTGCGCCACCATTGCGCCAGTAATGTTTGCCGCCACGATCGCTGACCAGAACCGCTCCCGAGTGTCAATGTTGGCCCGCTTGTCGAACCGGGCCTGTGTGTACAGCGCGGTGTCAATAATCTCCTCCAAGTGCTGCACCAGATGCTGGGCGTAAATCTCGCCCGCGTGGCCGTAGTTACTCTGCAATCTCCCGAATATCCGCTTGGCTTCCTGCTTGTCAAGGTTGTTGGTCGGGTCAATCCGGTACTGCATCAGCCGCATCAACTCGCCTTCTGACGTGGCCTTGAGTGACTCCAGTTTGTCGGTCATGCTGGAGTTGGATGTGCACACCATAAGGGTTGCCCAGAACCCCTGGGCTTCGCGCTCCTCATTGGCCGATGCCTTCATGCGGCGGCGCGGTGTTCCCTGCGTGACGCTGTACGCCATATCCGAGAAGTCGTCTCCGCTCATCTTGGTGATCTCATCAACCCCCAGGGGGAGATTGCACATCACAGCCATGCGGTGCAACTTCACGTTCAGCGTGTCCCGCCACTGGATCATCAACTCGTCAGGGTGACCCCAGACGCTGTTCATAACCTGGAGTATGGTTGACTTGCCTGTACCCGAGCGATTGTTTATAAGGTTGATGATGCCGCCCTTGACGCCAAGGAACTTGATCAGCGGCGCACCAAATGCGGTGAATATGGCAAACGCATGGGGCTCAAACCCCTCCATCCCATATACGTTGACGATGTTCTTCCACTCCTCCAACGACCCCATCGGTCGGAGCGCGGCGGCTATCTGAGCCGTGGCCTTGGAGGGCGGGCTGTACTTACTGTAGCTGGCCCCGATCTCCCGGTTGCCAAGAATAAATTTCTGGTCGTCATCCGCCCAGCCAAATTGCAGTCGCATCATTTCTACCTCTTGGGCTACTTGTAATTCTTTTGCACACGACACCACATACGACAGGATGTTGTTCATCTGCGTCTGGTGTGCCAAAACACCGTGGAAGGACATGACCTTCCGGAATTCTTCTTTGCTCAGCGTGTCCACTGTGGTCAGCGGAAACTCTTTTGTGCCGTCCCGCGGCAACGTCAAACGAATCAGGATGGTCTCGCCGTGGGTCGGGTCGTACAACCGCTTGACCACGAACAGGTCGTACTCGTATACGCACTCGGTTGAAGCCCCATCATCGTCACCTTCACCCTCCTTGACGTGCATATAGATGCCGCCGTTCTTGCCCCGGAAGTACCTGAACGGTAGCTTCGGTACAACAAACGAAGTTGTCGGGTCGGCTTTTGTGGGTCGCTTGGGGATCACCGCGCCTTCCTCGGCCTTGGCAATCTCATGCCCCAGCGTGACGGGCGACTTCAGTTTCCCCCAGTGCATACACTTCTCGCATACCCCAGGGCGGGAGTCGTTGATTGTTTCGCAGGTGTATGGGCCTTTGATGCTCTGGGTTTTACGCTCCGTGGCATCTGGTGTGTACTGCGGGTGTTGCTTGGAGATGATGTGTATGGCCTTCTCGGCATCCACACAATGCTTGGCAATAGACAGCCCCGCCCGCCACAAAGGCTCCTCAACGTCGGCTTGGTTCTCCATGATGTAGCGCAGTTGCTCGCACCCCGTGCCCGCCATGGTCTTGTCAAAGATCGTGCGAAACCTGGACTGCCTGTTACCCAGCATGGCCTTGGTGAACTCGTCCAACTGCTTGGGCATGTACGCTGGCCGGGCCTGGACCATCGGGCCCATCTTGGCAACAAAATCCTCAAACGTCATTGGCTCTGCGGTGTGCATCAGCACGACATCATGCGCCGGGTCATCCTTGAAGTTCTTCGTGCCCGGTATACGCAACACCCGTGCGGCATCTGCTGGCACATCAGGGTCGATGATGATGTTCAACTCTTTGCACCGGGCCTTGAACGTGTGCGCTACCGGCAACCACTTGCTCACTTCCACCGACTCGGTCAGCGGCCAGTAGACATGCCAGCCACGCCCAGAATCTACGATGGTGGGCTTGGGCAATCCAAGACCCCTGCATAAATCCTTGATGGCTTGCATACCCGTGGCTTGGTCAATGTAGCCCTTGATGCGCCCATACTTGTCTGGTACGGCCTTGGTTGGCCCGCAGTCAATGTCGAGGAAAAAGGACTTCATCCATCCGCAGTTGTCCGCTTCTCGGGAATCCTCTGTCTTGAACATGCCGCAACCGAAGAATGCGTTGCGTTTGTATGCGACAAGCCTGTCAGCCTCTTGCTCTACTTCATGCAGAGTCTTGTGGAATGTTTGGATTGGGGGCTTCCCATCCATCAAACCTACAACGCAATACCACCCGTCTTCCTGTGGTACTACGCTGCGTAGTAATTCAGTATCCGCCATTGTGAATCCATTCGCCGTCAAAATAGAAAGGGGGCAACAGGGGTCGACGGGAACCCTATTCGCTCCGTCGAGCTAGTTGCCCCCGAAACTTATAGAACGCGATCTAAAAAGTCGCGAATGGTTTTAGCGTGCGTTTTGTTCGGTGGATGTATCCCGACAAACCAGTTGTACACGGTCTGCTTGGACACATTGAAGAACGCCATCACGTCGGTCACCGGGATGTCTTTGGCGATGCAGTACCGCCCAAGACGCACCCCGACACACTTACCATCCGCATCTCTGTTGAGGCGTACAGTTTGCAGTGTGTAACCCTTCATTACTTGTCATCTCCCCACTCGTCCATCATCGCGGACAGCCCCAGCTTCTGCTTGGGGGCTTCGTCCTTGGGCTTCTCTGCCCGCTTCGTGGGCGGTGCAATCTCAGCGGCGGCGGAGCCGGGAGGTGCAACCAACTTCGGAAGTACGGGCGCGTCAGCCTTCTTGGTGAAGTTGAGCTTGCCAGCATTGATGGCAATCTGAGTTTCGCCTTGGGCTACGGCGGTGTCGTAGCTGTCCTTGTCAAGGAACTCGGAACGGTTGAACACCAGCTTGGGGAAATCGCTATCGGTGTCGAAGGTCAGTCGAGTGGACAGCATGTTCAGGTTGTAGCCTGACTGCGCCACATACTTGGCGTATTGCAGGAACGGCATGTGGTCAACATCACCCTGGCCAAACAGCGACTTCTGGGGCAGGATCAGTTGGTAGATGTCGCCGCCAATGTTCTTGCTCAACACAACAGCCAGACGCATGGAGTAACGGCATGCCGCACGGCCAACACCAGCCGAACCCTTGATAGCCTGGGGGCACTCTTTGCAGTGCGAGTGCTGTGGGTCAGCGGCATCAGCATCAGGGCGCTCGCCATCGCTGGACCAGCAATCAGGCACGGAGGTCTCGTCAGGGTTGTACTCAGCGGCGTAGTACGACTTCTGCACTGTGCGACTGCCGTTAACGATCACGACATCCATGGACGGGTCAGTGTTCTTGGCAATCTCTTTGCCGCCGTCGATGAGGCGGAAGACACGCCCGCGCAAGGTGATGCGCTTTACGCTACCGCCAGAGTTGGCAAAGGCTTTGGTGAAATCGTCCAGCTTGACGTTTTGCAAGTGGGCGGGCAGGTTCTCATTGAAAGTGGAAACATTGGACATGGTTTTTCTCCTTGATTAAACAGATGACTTACGGCGAACGACCACCGTGTAACGACTATCGACATTCAGACCAGCGGGGTACTCGTCTGGATGTTCCTCTAAAAACGTGCTCATGTTTTGGTCATGCACACGCTTGAACAAAAGGCCATAAGCCTTGTGTTTGTCAACCAACTTGTAGATGGCATCCCAGTTGGTCGGGTTGTACCGCTTAGTGACGCGGCGCATCACTACGGCTGAATCGGTTGACATGCTGCTGGTCTGCGCTGCGTTGAGCACATCCAGAAGTTGGGACTCAATGGCATCCATCTGCGCCGTGAGTTCTCCATCAGTGGCGTTGAATTTCTCTTTGAGTATCTCTCGCTCGGTACGCAGTTTGATGTATTGCTCCGACAGTTTGTCCACGGAAGTGATTTCCATATTTTTCTCCTGAAGTGAAAGATTAGTATAGGGCTTATTTAGACTTTGTCAAGTCTCTTCAAGCTCTTTTTTGTACAAGTCCACAATTTTTTCGTGGTTCGTAATGTTGTTCTGCAACATCGTGTACAGCTTGCGCTCAATCGGGCTACCTTCGATGTGCACCACTGTCATCGCATTGCGCTGGCCGGGCCGGTCGATGCGAGCATTGGCTTGAAGGTACGTCTCGGTTGATGTGACTGGAGCGTACCAAATTATGGTGTCCGCCGCAGTTAGGGTAACCCCGTGCGACGCCGCTTGCGGCTGAATCACGAGAACTTTTGGGTTCGGGGTTTCCTGAAATCGTTTAAAAATCTCGGTGCGATTACGCACGGTTACATCGCCGTGTATCACATCGCACGCTATATTGGCCTTGACCAGATGGCGCTGGAGCAACTCAATCGTGTGGCGGAACGGCACAAAGATCAAGACCTTGTGGCTCGACTCGTCAATGACTTCCTCCACCGCCTGTAGCCGATTGGACACGTCGAAGTCCACGACCGCCCCGCTGTCTGTGTACACAGCACCACAGGAAATCTGGAGCAGCTTGTTCATGCGTGACGCGGCATTGACCGTGCTGATCTCCTCGCCCGCCGCCTCCATGAGCATCTGGTCTTTCAACTCCTTGTAGTACTTGCGCTGTTGGGGTGTGAGGGGCGCAAGTCTGCTGGTGTATGTGACCGCTGGCAAGTCGAGGCACTGGGACTTCTCAAACCGAATCGCTGGCTGGAGCATGTCAAACACAATCTGCTCAGCGTTGGGGCGGGGCATCCATCGGTACATGCCAACCTTGAGCATCACCGACTCGCGGTAATCACCCAGAAACGAGGGTGCGCGGTTGGGCACACAGAGCTTCGCCAGCCCATACGCATCCACTGGAGACTGCGCGGCAGGAGTGCCCGTCAACATCCACAACCAAGTGTTCTGGGTGATGATCTTACGCATGAGTTTCCAGCGTTTGGTCTGCACGTTCTTGTATGCGTTGGCCTCGTCAATCACGACGAGATCAAACATCTTCCCGTCGATCGCCGCCTGTGCAATTGCAGGGAGGCCATCGTAGTTGATGATCACAAATTCAGCGGTGCTGTTGGCGATCTTGTTGCGCTTATCGGCGGAGCCGTAGGCAACATCGACAGAGCGGTGAACCGCAAACTTGAACAGGTCGTTCTGCCATGCGGACTGCATGATGGACAGCGGGCACACAACCAGTACGCGCTTTACGAGCCCTACGCTCATCAGGTAATCAGCGGCCCATATGACGGAGGCGGTCTTGCCTGTGCCCTGTTCGTTGAAACAAAACGCACGCCCGTTGTTGACCAGAAAATCCGCAGTTGTCTTTTGGTGATCGAATGGCTCGAAGCCCATGGGCCTCGGCCACTTATAGTTTTGGGTGATCATTTTTTCGGCTTGTTTACTTTTACTGTGTGGTCGCTGTTGCGGCTGAACGACCGGTTCGCGCTGGGCTTCTTCAGCTTCAGGTTGCTCGGTGCATTTGTGCCACCCTTGGACAGCGGGATGGTGTGGTCGATGTCCTTGCCCGTGCGGTCAACGCCCTTGGCATCCATCGCCCGCCTAGCTTTCTGCCGCTCCATTCGCGTAGGCAACTCGCCCCGCTCCACTTGCTGTTGATACTCTTTCTTGTACGGGCGTGGTTTGTTGACGTAAGGCATCTTCTTGTTCCTTCATAAGGTTAAGGGTGTGTTGCAAGACTCTGGCTTCTGCCACCAACTGAATTGACAGTTCTTGGGCTTGGGGCATTTCGCGGTCCAGCAGATGATTGTGCATCTGCCGTAAAAAATTTTCAATCCTCATCATCGGCATTGCGTAGTCGGTTATGTCAACCATTTGCCAGCTTCCTTTGCTTCTTAAAAAAATACTTGATTACATGAATGTTTACGCCAAACCGCTCGGCAATCTCCCGCATAGATGCTCCTTGCTCATGCAGTACAAGTGCTCGGCGTTCGTCGATCAGTGTGGGCTTGCGCCCACTGCCCACCCTTGCGCCCCCTTTCAAATCACACCTCGCATTTCCCAGCCCGCCAAGAAATAATTCCAACGCTGTTGCATGGCGGGGTTGGTGTACTTGTCGCCCGTCATGTGTAAATCAGCATGGGTGTACCCTTTTGAGGCCATCAATGCTTGAAATACTTGTCGTGCTTTCATGTGTTCTCCTTGAATTGATAATCTTTAAAGACGGTTCCCCTGCTTGCATCGCCTCTCCAGCATTCGTTTACCCATCCCCGCTTGCCTGACTTGTAAGTACGCCAATGTCCACGAACCTGATGACGGCGTGGTGTTGCGTGGGTTCCGCCTTGATAATCATTTTTTGGTTTAGGCGGTTCAATTTCCACTGTATGCCAGTCAAAAGTTAAAGCGGGTTTGCCTTTTAATTGACGCTTTTGATTGATAAATGTGCGCTTTGGTGTGGGGCAATAACCCTGCGATTGATGAGCAAGCTTTATCAACACTGCAAGCACCATTCGGTGGACAGGTTTAACATCTTCAAGGGTTATTTCTTTGTCCGTCTGATAAATTCTGAACCCTTCTCCGGTAGAAACATAAGCATACGGAGAAAAGTATTTGCCGCCATGCCACATGGAGCAACCACCCACAGTTATTGAATCATCGCCCCTTAAAAGCCAAAGAGCAAAGTCTTTTCCTTGCGTATCCAAGCCAACAATTCCCGTTCTTTTTGAAGGTAAATTCATCAAAAAATCTGCGGGAACTTTTGTGTCAAGTACAGGCTCCATTTGCCCAACATCAAACCACAAAGCAGTTTCTGGCTCAGGCGCAAACTTGACGGCCTTGCAAACCAATGGAGTCATTGCGGATTCTCCTCGTCATCAAAAGCCATTTCATGTGGATGTGAAATGTCATCATGGACAATAACGCCAAACTCATTTGCCAGCAAAAATCTGCCGCACACTATGCAGTAATAACCTTCTGTCATGTGTTCACCTCCAAAACAATTTCTTCAAGTTTTTTTACTGCCGTACAAAGGTCATCGTGCAAATAGTCGGGAAGCATATTCTTTGTGCTGAATGCCCATGACTCCAGTGCCGACAACAACTTGATGATGGCGAGTGCTTCTTCTTTGCTCATGTGTTCTTCTCCTCGGCGTAGCCGTTCTTTTGCTTGAGTTTGGCTTCAATGGCTCGGGCAAAAGTCGTATCAGTCCAAGGTGCAGTCCAATCCCGTTTGTAACGAACGCTGTTTATGTCCTCATCCGTCAGCCCTACCCATGTGCGCTGTGCCATCAACTGCATCACCTTGTCATTCAATGTTTCAATCGTGACTTGGCAGTGGGCACATTGAAGGCTTAGGATTGGCTCTGTGCGCTGTGCTGGCTGTGCGGGTGAGGTTGAGTGCATCATTGCAAAAAAATCTTCATTTTCAAACCAACGAACAGCGGCCATATCACTGATGCACTTTTTGCCATCATCATTGGTAAGAACAAACCCTGTAATGTTGTACTTGTGCTGTTCAGTGATTCCCTTTGTCTTTGTATGTGTGAGTCGATTGATGTGGCTGAGGTCATGCGTCAAAGGCTCTTGCTCTGTGCGCTGTGGTGGGGTGGTGTAAAGTTTTTCTCCATCAGGCAACAACTTTGTTGAGTCAGTACGATAAATAAAACAACACATTTGCCCATGCACTTCTTTTGTTTCAACATACGCCACAGGCTCTTGCTCTGGCTGTGCCAGCCTCTCGCGCAGGGCGGTTGCCACAGTAAAGTTTCTGTTTAACAAGTCTTGGTCAAGCAAGCCTGCACTGATGATTCGATAGTGCGTATCTTCCAAAGCATCAAGCGCCATTGCCATTGCTTCTTTGTCAGTCATGCTGTCCCCTTGCTCTGATGGCGGCAGCAAGATGCGTACAAGCGCCGCTAGCCTCTGGTATTACTGGGTAATAGTTTTGCGCCGACTGTTCACACACCTTTGCACACGCCTCACGCTCTGTCGCCGCACTGACGGTCACCAACTCCATCAAGCGTTGCATCATGAAATCGTGTGTCCAAGTCTGAAAACGCTCAGACTTACCGTACTGCACCGCAATCTCTTTCGCCATCTCAATGACTTCACTTTGTTTCATGTTCACTCCTGTCTGATGCAAACAAAACGCAGTTCTTTTGCGCTGTCTTTGACCAATGGCTTGGTGACATTGCCAGCGGCGGTGCAGTGGGCCTCGCTCTTGAAGTTGGGGATGTGCGTCACCGACACGCTGTCGCCTTTGGCAAACACCCCAGCAAAAACATAAAGTACAAGTGTCCAACTCATTCTTCTTTCTCCAAAGGTATGTCGCGCCATTCGCCAATCGAGAGGTCTTCTTCAATCCCCCACCATTGCTGGAGGATGCGGACTTTATGTGGCTCACGAAAGCTTTCGCCATTGTGTGAATAACTGTCGCGCTCAACAAAGCGCAGTTTTAGTGTTGGTGTCATGCTTCCCTCGCTTTCAACGGACACCAAGCTGGTGTGGATTTAAACTGCGCCCCGCATCCCCAAAGGATGTTTCCATACCCGCCTTGGTTGTGTTGGGGGTGTTGGCATTCTTTCCAGCACTCGCCATGCCCGCGATGGTCATGGGCAAAAGGGCAATCACGGCAGTCTGTGACTTCAATAGCTTTCATCATCATCCCCCCTATCTAGGCTCTCGGTTATCAGTTGTTGTTTGACCAACTCCAACACGCCAATCACTGTTGCCATATATAGCGTTTCGTCATACTTATGGATGGCTTCAAGCAATTCATCCACCAAACCATCGGCCAGTTTTCCTTGTGAAAGAATCATCGCTTCATCCCCCTCACAAATGCCGCAAAGCTTTGCACTGTGTCACGCCCAAACGGCTGTGTAAACTTGGTCTCCAACTCCACGGCCACTTGTTCAAGCGTGTCGTTGTAGTGCATCTCCACATACTCTAGGGATGGTTTGTGGGCATCGGCAATCTGCCTCTTGCGCCAACCGCTGGTGTGTTCCCATTGGCCCTGCTTCAAGGCCAACTGCTCAAATGCTTCGTCTTCCGGGTCTTTCATGCCTTCACCTCAATGTTTTTGTATGTATCTGCGTATTCCTTTGCCCACTGTTCTGGCGGTACACCTGCCTTGCGGCCTGCGTCTACCACCTCCATGATTTGCCGGAAAAACTTTAACCTCTCCGCTTCGGGCAATGCTTTGATCTGTTCTTGGAATGTCATGTGTTCTTCTCCTTCAAGGCTTGCTCAATGGCTCGGGCGTAATCTTCTTCCCATCCAGCACAACTGTTAAACCCAATTACCTTGCTTGTAATTTCGTTGATCTCCTCATCCGTCAGCCCAACCCAAGGACGCTTGGTGCTGTCGTGCATCATCTTCAGGTATTGGTGTACATCCCAATACTGCGCTTCCGACAGGAGTTGAGCGCATATGTTGCGGCGTTCCTCTGCCGTATAGTCGGCTCGGTTAAGCCAGTCTGATTGGTTTTTCATCTGTCCCCCCTCTCGTTCTCATCCATCCAGAACCACAGGTTCATCAGTGCTACCAGCACAACGCCAGCGACTGACACGCCTATGAACCCCAGCAGAATCGTTACAACGATGGTCTCCATCACTCCTCCCCGCACTCATTGAGCGCCGTGTTGGTCAACTCCCTGACTTTCTCCAAGACGTCCTTGGGGTCCGCGTCATGTTTGAAGTGACTGCGGACTGCCATCTGAATATCTATCAGTGCGTGGATGGCTTTGGTGCCGTAGAGGGCGTGGCGCAGATTGGCCTCGTCCTCCGGGTACGTAAACTCAAGTACGGCTTTCATCGTTACGGCTTCTGGTCTGTCACAACACCGTAAGTACCACGCTTCCACAGTGGGAGGCCCCCTTGCTGGGCACCTGCATTGCGTAGATCAGTGTCCGAGTACCGTTGGAGTGTGAAGCGCGGGTAGCCGGGGCCAACAAAGACCGATGGGTTGCGGTAATGCGGCACATAAGTGATGCCGTTGAGCACATACACCGTCTGCATGTGGGTTTCTTCTTTGAGGTCTTTCATCATGCCCCCGCTTTCTCAATGGCGCGGTCGATGTACCACTTGGCCTTCTGCAAGTCTTGCAGTCGGTTGCCTTTGTGGTCGGCGCGAGTGATGTACTTCACGGCATTGCCCAAGTGATACCCCAGTGACTTCGCTTCGATGAAGTCGATGGTCTCGATTCCACCTACCTTGTAATGGGCAGGATGATTCACCGGATCAGCTTTTGGTGCTTCGGGCTTGACGCACTCGGGATTGATCGTGTCCAGTACGGACTGTGGTTCTTCTATGGTGATCTCAGGGTTCAATAGGGGCTTGTTGCTTGTGAACGCCGCTATCCGTTTGAACTTCCCTGCGTGTTGCTCCTTCGGTGCTTCTTCCACCGTGGTCGGTATCTCCCACTTCATCCCACGCTTTGCCATGTACGCAATCTGATATGTGGTTTTGAACTTCTTCGCCACCTCCACAGGCGTGGCATTTGGGTTGCCGTTGTAATACTGGCGCATCAGAGATGCACGAGATACCTTCTTTGCTTTTTTAGCTGTTGCCATTTTTAGCTCCTTCGTTGTGAACACATGAAACAACCGGGCACCACCCCCGGCAGGTGAAATTGGGCTTCGCGTTCCATACCTTGTTCTCGACGGACGACTGCAACTGCCCAACATCTGAAACCCACGGACCCCACAACTCATCTTGTGTGTCCGCGTGGAAGTCAGCCTTTACAAAGTCATCAGCGAACAGGAACATCAAGCCCGCTTTGACCTTCTTGACCTGTGGAAAATGCTTGAAGATGGCCAGTGACAGCACCTCCAACTGTTTGAGATCGGCGTACTTGCTCGACTTGCCCGTCTTGTAGTCGATGGTCAGCGCCTTGTCGCCCTGCAAGATGATGATGTCGGCAATGCCACGCCACCACACGCCCTTGTCGAAGAACCCGCACGGCTTGAGATCAGCAGTCAGGCCCAGCTTGTTCTCACACAGCTTGTCTCCCTGCATGTTGCGGATGCTCTCAAGAGCTGGCTCAATCTCTTTGTATTTCTCCGGAACAGGAACCCCTTTAGCCACGTATTCTTCAGCCACCTTGTGAATCGTGTTCCCAAAGGTGATCGCCTCACTGAGCGGCTCCTTGATGTCCTTCGCCACCTTGAGGTGGTAGTACTTCTTGGGGCACTGTTGATACAGTGACAAACTGCTGTAAGACCATGTGATATTCGCCATTAACAATCTCCGTAGTTACGAGCCATGCCTGACTCACAATTTAGTGGCAACCCAACGGCCCAGACCGGGGGTGTCCTCATGCACGCTTCGATGTATCCCCGTGCCGCATCCTTCTCTTCGTCTGGAACGACACAGGCTATGGCGTCGTGGACGGTCAGAACCACGCGATACCGCTTCTCGATCTGAATAATCTGCTCACCAATGATGCAACGGGCAACGGCTTGGCACAGGTTCTCAGCCACCTTGCCACCGTATATCTTGTTGATGCCCTGCCGGGTCATGTAGGTGAAGTCCCCGTTTGAGTGGCGGCGCAACTCTGGATAGTTGAGGTGCAGACCGTTCGGTAAGGTGATGCCCGTGAAGGGGGTCAACTCCATGAGGCCAACCATGTCAATCCCCACAACCTTGTTATGAGTCATGAACTCCAGCACCACATTCAGATGGTTCCACCACTTCGCTATGGCGACATTGGTGCCGCGATACCTGCGGATGATGTGTTTGCAGGTGTCGATGTCCAGGTCTTTGCCCATGTTCCTCAACTGGGCTTGGAACTTCTCGGCTCCCATCCCGTACCCAGCGCCAAGAACCGTGGTCTTACCAATAAACCGCTGGTCGGGGGACACAGGGTCTTCCTCAAGAATGCCGTAGATGCTCCTGGCCATGTACGAGTACACATCCTGCTTGCGGGCAAACAGGCCAAGCACATCATGTTGCCCCGCCAGCCATGCCAGCACTCGGGCCTCAATCTGGGACGAGTCACAGTCGATGATGACGTGCCCGCGAGGGGCTTCGATGCACCGCTTGAGTTTGCCGCCCTCGACCCCACGGCTGGGCAGATTCTGGAGGTTGACCTTGTCGGACCCGCCCCACCGCCCGGTGTGCGCGGCGTAGTACTTCAGCGGGATAGGCATGCGCCGTAACGACCCACCAATGTGCCCCCTGCGGGAGATGGCGATAAACCGCTCGGTCCGGGTCTCCTCCAGCGTGGACTTGGCCCCCAGCCGCGCCGCAACCAGGGCTTGCACGATTTCGTTGGGATGCTCCAGCAGGGCCACAAACTCTGCGTCGCTCTTGGCGAACGCAAAGACCACCTTGTCTGGGTTGGAGGGGCTGGCTTTTACCGGAGGCGGGACATACCTGCCCAATAACTCTGCAAATTTTGCACTGCTGTTGAGGATTTCTTTGGTGATGTTGGCTTCTTCAAACAGTTTGGCCTTGCGCTCACGCACCCCAGCCAGATGTTCCTCCAGCTTTTCAGTGTTCACCTCCAACAACGGGTCGCTGAACATGCGGATGGTGATGTCAATCAACCGTTTCTCAACAACTGGAAAGCCCCGGTCCATCTCTTGGAACAACTTGAAGGTCAACTCAACATCGTTCTTGCAGTACTCGGCGTAGGACGCCAAGTGCTCGGGGGTGAAATCCTCACGCCGAAACCCTTTGGCATTGGCCACCTCCGTGCCTTTGGTACCCAGCCCGAAGTGCTCAGCCAACTTGGCAAGACTGCCGCCCACCTGTGTGCCAAACATGGCACGAGCCATAGACAGCGTATCCAGCCACGCCTTGGGCTTCTGGCCGAAGACCCACGTCAGGATGGCCGCGTCAAAGATTGCGTTATGGGCTAATACGAAGTGGTTGGGCCAATCGAACTGTGCCAACCACTCCGCCGTTTCTCCCAGGTCCCCAGAAAACCACTGCGTAGAGCCGTCGTTCACCTTGACCGCCACGCCAATCACTTGGAACTGCGGACCCCGCACATACTCCTCGGTCGTGAGTTTGGTCAGGGAATAATCCTGGCTGTAGAAAGTTTCAAAGTCGATGGTGATCATGCTCGCCTCTTAACTACCAATTGCTTGCCTCTTTCGTTGGTAACATCCCACCGATCGGTCATGTAATTTATTTGCCCAGTCAGGTACTCGCCGTGGGTAGGCTCGGGGGTTATCACCAGGGTCATGGCCTCACACAATGTCCTAGCCCTCTCCCGTTTACGCAACGCCCGTTTGAGCACCCAACGCTCGTACTTGCTCAGCGAGGGCGAACCACGGAGCCAACTGGAAATCCTTCCATCGGAACTGGCATCGTCCAGCGAGTCAATCTTTTCCGCGACGGCTTTGAGTTGGTCAGGGAGTGGGAGGCGCAGTAGCTTTTCCAGCATGGTTAGGTTCCTTTGAAGTGAGAATGCGAGTGACCAATGCGATGTTGGTCTCGTTGATGACTATGGCCACCCCGCCCGCTTTGTTTATGTTATCCAGTTCACGATCTTGGAGTCGTGTGGTTTTTCCCTTGCCCGCTTTACATTCTATGGCGATGAAGCTACCATGGTGACACACGATGATGTCGGGTATGCCCATGCGCCCGAAGCCGTTGCTTGCAGGGAAGAAGTAGTACGCGCCGCGAGCTTTAAGCTGGGCCACCACTAGGTCTTTTACTTTTCGTTCTGGAGTTGATGCCATGCCCAGAATATACGGGGCTTGTTGGACTATGTCAAGTGCCCAACAGAAATATTTTATAGGGAGAAACACTAATAGGGTTTGGGAATCTTCGACACGTTGTCGATAATTCCAGGCAAAAAAAAGACCCGCCGAAGCGGGTCAAAGGGTAGCAGGTTACGGGTTAGTTAGTATCACGAAATGCGTGTCGTTGTGCCTGTAGCCTACATCACGCACAACCTCTTCATCCTCCATCAGTTGAAGCACTGCCAGCCTGTCTTGCCACAGACTAGGTAACTCTTCAAACGACTGGAACATAGTAACTATTTCGGTCAGGGCTGACCCACGAACCACATCTTCCTTGTATAAGTACCCGCCCTTGTGTCGCACGACAAGTAGCTTGTCTTTCCTGACATCCATAGACGCGGCCAGATCGAACTCACTCATTGCCTTCTTGTACCTGTCCGAGGTCATCTTAGTCTCTACGCGCTGTTTAAGCTGGATAGGTATCTCCTGCCCCATCAGTTGATAGTAGACATACTCCTGCACATCAGAGTGGTTCTTGAACAAAGTGTTGCGTGATATGTCGCTTGCCAGACGACCCAACGCCCGATCGCAGTCATACATAACCCCTTCGGCGTTCCTCAGCACCTCGTCCAGACCTCTGGGCAGGAAGTGTTTTTTGACCGCACGCTTGGCTACATCAACCTTGGTGGTCTTGGTAGTGTTCCGCGAGCCTCGCTCGTTCTCTATGCGCCAGCAACTGATCTCCCACACTGGGTCAGAGACAGAACTACGGCTGTACTTGGTGTCCACCGACAACCCCCCAAGGTTCTCGTCCTCACAGAACACGAACAGTTTGCGTATAAACTTCTTGCCTTCGGGGACTTGTACCGAACGATTCTTTAAGGCGTTAGGGTACGAGTGCACGCTGAACTGCATGTCGTCCATGGTTCGTGTGGTGAATGTATAGGATGGCATGGCCAGGGCCAGCGGAGTTACCAACTCTGCCAGCATGGGGTCCATGACATATTCGTCTTTGATGATTACGTTTGCAAGTTGCATTGTGTTTTCCTTACCAGTTAAATTTGCTGAGAATGTCATCGACGCTGGACTTCAACTCGACACGAGCACCGTCACTACTACGCAGGTCCTTCGGGTCAAAGCCCGCTATCGCTTGCTCTAGCATACGGCGAGCTTTCTCAAGCTCTGGGTCCTTCGTCACATTGAGGCGCGTCAGCAGGTCACACATACCTGACGCATTGGTCACGATCGAGTCGCGGAATATCTTTCGTTCACCATCATCCCTGTCGGTCAAGGTGGCGCTCATTTTGGTCAACAGTGCATGCAGTCTCTCCCACGGGTCACGCATGGCATCGGCCAGCTTGGCGTTGTACATCTTCTCGTACTGCTCAGCCAAGTCAGCGCGGACTTGTTCTTCGCAGCGGATGCGGAAATCCCCCTTCTCTGGAACAGGGAGGAAGTTGTACTCGAACTTGAACCTGCGCGGCAAGGTCTCCACATCGGGAAACTCTTCGGCGCGGTAGTACTTGCCCAGCCTGAACGCCTGATCGTTCTTGATCTTGGGGTACTCTGCGATGAAGGCATCAACCAATGCGTAGAAATTGGATTCCATCGTACCGAGCTGCCCGCGATAATGAAAGAAATTCTCCATCGGCAACAGCCCAACACCTTTCATCCAGGGCAGGGTCTGTGTCCCGTTCCACGCCCGACACTTGGCCGCGTACTTCTCAATCTTCTTGAGGTGTTCACTGCCCGCCATCAGGTACTTGTAGACCGAGCCCGAGTCTTGGTCAGCTTCCTTGGAAGTGTTGACCTCCATCGTGGTCTCGTTGTCACGCTTACGCGCAGTCCAGGTGCTGATACGCAGTTCGACCAGCATGGCCATGGATGCAAGGGATACCGCCGGTGCGGTGTGAGTGATCGTATTCTGTGTCATGGTGTTCTCCAGTTAGTTAGGAATCTTCGACACGATGTCGATTGTTCCGAGGTTGCGAAGGTGAATCTCGTGAAAGAAGTTGAGGTTGGTCTTGGTGGGTAACTGCCCGTCGGGGAGTCGCTCACGGGTGAACACCTCGTCGCGATGCACGAACGATGTCATTGCCTTGAGGAAGTCCACTGCCTTGTCGATGGGCAGTATCGTTTTCGTGCTTGAGTAAAACCCGTTCGCGTTGCGAATGTGTAGGTGCCGACCCTGATGCCGTGCGATGACATACATGGCTTGCACCCAATTCTCCGCATTGGTGTCCGTGAGCCACGAGTCGAGCAACTCACAGCTTGGGCGATGGAAGTGGGTGTACGAGTAACGCGAATTGTTCCCCCGAAACGGGAGATGGCCAGCGTTACGCCGCTCTTCATACAGCCTCCATCTTTCATCGTCAATGACGATGGGCGCAAGGTTTCGTATTGCTGTGTCAAAGGCTTCTTCCGAAGGAACACCCGACAGACGGCGAAGCCGATCGCATGCTTCCTGCGCTTCATCCATTTCGATCTCGCGCTTCACGCCCGCCACGACCTGCAACCAATCCATGAAGGGTTGGTATTTAGCCATGATCTTCATCGCCGCGTTCCTATTCGCCCGAATAGCGTAGGCCACAGGTTTGTTGAGCAACAGGTGGTGGTTGCCCGCCACTTGGAACTCCAGCTTGCCTCCATCTGGGAAGAAGTACGCTTTGGGATACTGCTTGGTGTTGTCCAGTACCACGCATATATCGCCATGCTTCCAACCGAACGCCCCCTTGGGCACATACTGGCTGGTGTTGTCTGGCACATACGCGCTGGCGTACACCGGACGATAGACCGTGTAGGTGTTGTCCGACCGCCACTGCACGAGCGGCTTGCCGTAGTACTCCAGGTTGACCGTGTCTGCGTTGGGCATCGAGATGCTGGCCATCTTGTGGTAACGGCGTACCCCGAGTGGCCTAACGCTTTGTGGATGCCCTTTGATGGGCTTGGTCTGCTCGTACCTGTGCTTCGCTTGCGCGAAACTCGTGATGTGCGGTACGCCCGCTGTGTTGTAACTACTATACCCGTAAGCCATGTTGGCTCTCCTTGTGAAGATATGCTTCCTGAATAAACGACATGCTGATAGACAGTTGTTCTATCTGTGCACGCCGACGCTGAGACTGCATGAGTTCATTCATGCAGACAAGACTCCCGATCTTGGG
>Ga0214921_10005164_pt1 | contig 18608 bp, 17 predicted proteins | sample LL1505_MetaG_FD_177992 | JGI IMG/M metagenome (GOLD analysis project Ga0214921, IMG submission 177992) | Freshwater microbial communities from Lake Lanier, Atlanta, Georgia, United States - LL-1505 | ecosystem: Environmental > Aquatic > Freshwater > Lake | place: USA: Georgia | collected... | reverse complement strand
CACTGATGCTGTGGGGACTATCAAATGTGTAACTCCAACTCTGCAGGTCTTTGCCACTGCTGTTGGTGATCTTTAGTTCGGCGGTAAAACCTCCCCACCAACGGCTACCGCCCACTTCCACGGTCAGGCCCCCATTGCCAACCACTGGCGGGGTAACTACTGGGGGAGTCACCACAGGGGGGGCGGGCACCACCGGAGGCGTCACCACTGGTGGCGTAGGCACCACCGTTGATGAGCTGCTGCTAAATAACTGCGCCGAGGTCAGCACCCCGTCGTTGCCAATGCTGCTGCCCTGGCTGCCGTTAAATCCAACGCTCACCGAGGCCCCCGCCTTCAGGGCCGCTGCCCAGCCCGCACCACTCAGCGTGTAGCGGCTAATCCCATTGCCCAAGGCTGTGCTGGTAACCGTGGCCCCCCAGGGGGCGCCACTGATGCTGTGGGGACTATCAAATGTGTAACTCCAACTCTGCAGGTCTTTGCCACTGCTGTTGGTGATCTTTAGTTCGGCGGTAAAACCTCCCCACCAACGGCTACCGCCCACTTCCACGGTCAGCGGCGAACTTTCCAGCAACGGCGAAATCAGGGGGGCTGCCAAGGGGGCTGCAATAGCGAGGGTCATCCAGATATTGGAAAGTGAACAACTTCTATGCGAAGCAGATAAGCCCCATCAATCCGTCAAATGGAGGGTTTTCAGCGGCAATAGCCCTGGCGCAGGCCTTCCACCGCTGCCGCCGCCCGGCTTTTCACCCCCAAACGGCGCAGGATGTCGCGCACATGGTCCCGGGCTGTGCTGGTGGCGATATGTAGCTGTTCGCCAATGGACCGGTTACTTAAACCCTCGGCCACCAACTGCAGGATTTGGATCTCCCTAGGGGTCAGCCCCCCTGGGGCGGTGCCCAACTCCCCTGAAACAGGGTCAGTGCAGATGGGCCCATCAAAGGCGGGATCCACAAAACCCTGCCCCTTGCTGAGGCATTCCATCGCAAAAATCAAGGCGCCAGTGCGCCCCAAACTTTCCTCCAGAACCACCGCATCGGCCCCCGCCGCCAGGGCCTGTTGCACCAGCACCTGATGGTTATGGGTGAGCACCAACAAGCATCGGTGCTTTGGATTAAGCACTTTGGCCTGACGAATCAGTTCCATCCCGATCCCATCGCTGAGATGCTCGGTGGCAAAGATATAAAAGCTGCCGGATTGCCGCTGCAATATCTCCAGGCCCTCGGCCATGGAAGCGGTCATATGCAATTGCCGTTCGGAGGATCGCGGCAAACCCAGGGCTGACTCGCGCACCAGGTTGAGCAGCAGTAATCGCGGATAAACGCAAATCAGCACATCCTGATCACGCACCAACAACTTGATTAGGTCAATTCGAGCCTGAATCAAGGCAATATCAATGGGAAAATCCATGCCTGATCAGGGTTGTGGGCCGCCCAGTTCCACCATGGCATGGGGGGAGGGCTGGGGCAGATGAGAGTTAACCGCCAGGGGGAATACCAGCAGGGCAAAGCCACTAAGTAGAAACAACTGACTGCCCTGGTCCAGCGGATAGGGACGGCCAGAGCCGAATAGATAGGAGGCAAAAGTGATGCCCCCCAGATATAGAAACCACCAGGCGCCGGCCCTAAACTCCACCCCAGCACCACCGCAAACCAGCAGGTATCCAAGGCTGGGCACCAGGATTAGGGGCACCGCCAGCTGCAGGCTGCCCCAACCACACCAAAAAATCGCCCAGGTGGCCAACACAAATGCCAGGGGGCACAGCCAGCGGGCGGCGGGCAGCCGATAGGGGCGTGGCACAGTCGGGGCTTGGCGGCGCAGGGCCTCGAGGCTAATGGGACCCATGGCCAAGGAAATCACCAGGGCCGCAGTTACAAAGCCCACGGCCTTGGCCCAGCTGGGTCCCCCCTGCAGCAACACCAGGCCAATCAGCACCGTGGCGGCGAGCGCCACCGATGGCACCCCAGCCCTATTGATGTGGGCAAAGGGGGCGGGCAACAACCGACAACGGGCCAGCATCCAATTAACCCGGGCGGCCGTACCCATGTAGGCCATCGCCGTGGCACTGGGGGATACCACCGCATCGGCAATCAAAAGGGTTGCCAGCCCACTGAGCCCAAGCCCGAGGGCCACCGCCACCAGCGGTCCCCCATGGGCCGTGAGCTGCAGCCGCCCCCAGCCCTGGGCCAACAAAGGCGGGGGCACCGCCAACAGAAAGGCCAGCTGCAACACCAAATAAATCAGCAGCGATATCGCCAAACCAAGGCCCATGGCCAGGGGCACATCCCGCTGGGGACGCCGCGCTTCCCCGGCCAGGTCCATGGCGGTGCGAAAGCCCAGCAGGCTGAAGAGGATGCCGCCGGTGCTAAGGGCATCGAGCACCCCCCGGGCCTGATAGCCCCCCACCTGCAGGTTGCCCCCATGGGCCGAGCCCAGGATCAACACCAGGGAAACCCCTAGCGGCACCAATAACTTCCACACGGTGAGGCCATCTATCCAGCGGGCCAGGGCCGCCACCCCTGCCAGGTTGATCCAGCCAAACAACAGCAGCAGGAGGCTGGCCAAGCCAATGCCCCAGGGGCTAAGCCCTAGGCCGGCGCCGCCATCGCGGGTGAGCCAAGGCAGGCTGCTGCCCAGGTATTGCACGGTGGCCAGCACCTCGATGGCCGGCAAGGCCACATAACCCAGCCAGGCGGCCCAACCACCGATGAAGCCAGCGGTGCGGCCATGGGTGAGCAGGGGAATCTGGGCCAGGGCGCCGGAACTGCTCACCAGGGACCCGAGTTCGGCAAATACCAGGGCGATCAGAAAGGCCATGGCGCCGCCCGCCAACCAACTCAACAGGCTGGCCGGCCCCGCCAGCTGGGCAGCTAGGTACGGAGCAAATAACCAGCCGGAGCCAATGGTGCTGGTGACCACCGCCATCACCAAACTGAATAAGGAAAGGCGCCGCTGCAGTTCTGCCATGGCTCAAACCAGCTGCGGTAAGCGCGGACAGGCAGCCACCAACTGACGGGTGATCGGTGCCACCGGATCCCTCAGTAACCCATCGCCCCGGCCCTCCTCCACGATCTTTCCCTGGTCGAGCACGATTACCCGGTGGCAGAAACCACTGGCCACCCCCAAGTCGTGGGTCACAAAAATCATTCCCAAGCCAAACCGTTGCTGCAGATCACGGAGTAATTCCAAGACCTCCGCTTGCACCTCAGCATCCAACATGCTCACTGATTCATCACAGAGCAGCACGCTGGGTTTAAGCACCAGGGCCCGGGCAATCGCCACCCGCTGCTGCTGCCCCCCCGACAGTTGCCGCGGCAGCCGTGAAGCAAAACTGGCCGGCAAACCCACGGCCTCCAGCAGCTCCCGGGCCTGGCGACGGGCCTCGGTGCGATCGGCCAAGCCATGGATCAAGAGCGGATCAGCAATGGCGTCCCCCACCGCCATGGCGGGATTTAGGCAGGCCAGCGGGTCTTGAAAAACCATCTGCAAGCGCTGGCGGGCCTGGCGCAGCTCCAGACCCCGCAGCCGCCGCAGGTCGCGACCCTGGAGCAACACCTCCCCGCCCCGCAGCGGATTGAGCCCCATCAGGGCCCGGCAAAGGGTGCTCTTGCCACAGCCGGAAGGGCCCACCAAGCCCAGGGTTTCGCCGGCATGGAGCCGCAGGCTCACCCCATCCACCGACTTCAGCCAGCGGCTTTCCCAGGGCAGCGATGGCAGCCGGTGCCAGCAGCGCAACTGCTGCAACTCCAACACCACCGGCCCTGGCGCCAGCGGGGGGGTGTCGCCCCCCTCCCGGCTGCGGGCGGCGGCCACCAACCTTTGGGTGAGTGGTTGTTGGGGATTACTGAGCAGCTGCGGGGCCGGCCCCTGCTCCAGCAGACGCCCCTTATCCAACACCGCCATTTGCTGGCACCAGCGGCCCGCCAGCGCCAGGTCGTGGGTGATCAACAGCAGGGCACTGCCACTGGCCTCACAGAGATGACACAGTTCGGCCATCACCTGGGCCGCCACGGCCACATCAAGGCTGGTGGTGGGTTCATCGGCGATCACCAGGGGGGGCTCCAGGGCCATGGCCAGGGCGATCGCCAGCCGTTGGCGCATGCCCCCACTGAACTGATGGGGGTAATAACAGAAGCGATCACGGCCAATACCCACCCGCGCTAACAACTCCTCAGCCCGGTGGCGCAGCTGGGGCCGGCGCCACCGGGGCCGATGGGCCTGGAGGGTATCGGTGAGATGGGCGCCAATGCTGAGCAGGGGATTGAGCCGGGTCATCGGGTCTTGGAACACCAAGCCCACGGCCTCCCCCCGCAGCTGATTAAGGGCCCGACGGCTGAGCTGGGTGGGGTCTTTGCCCAAGAGTTTGAGGCTGCCCTCGCAGCGACTGCCGGGGGGCAACAGCCCCAACACCGCCCTGGCCACGGTGCTTTTGCCGCAGCCGGAGGGACCCACCAAGGCCAGGCGTTGGCCCGGCTCCAAACTCAGATTCAAGCCATTCAAGGTTGGTTCAGGCGCCTCCGGATAGGCCACCAACAGCTCATTCAGCAGCAGAACCGGTCCAATCCCCATCGGGTAGTGCCCACACAATTGGGGGTTTGCGCTCGCAGCTGAATAGCATGAAATCAATCTGACGGGGCCATGCTCGACGCCACCGAACGAGGGGGATCCACCGCAGCCCTACCGCTGCCGGAAACCCACAGCTGTGATCCACCGCAGTTGAGGGCCAGCTTGCCAAGCCCCGACGCCTACGGGATCCAGCTGCCCCATTGGTTGCGAAGCTGCATCGAACACGGAGCCCCCAGCCGGGGCGACGGCTGCCCCACCGACCCAGAAGCCCTGCTGGCCTCGGCCTTTGATTTCGCCTATCAGCTCCATGGCAGCCAGGTGCGGGCCAGTGGCGAGCCTTACATCATCCATCCGGTGGCGGTGGCAGACCTGCTGCGCGACATTGGCGCCAGCGCCGCCGTAATCGCCGCCGGCTTCCTCCATGACGTGGTGGAAGACACCGATGTCACCCCGGAACTGCTCGAGGAACATTTTGGGGCGGAGGTGCGACAGCTGGTGGAGGGGGTGACCAAACTCGGTGGCATCCATTTCACCAACCGCACCGAAGCCCAAGCGGAAAATCTGCGCAGGATGTTTCTGGCCATGGCCAGTGACATTCGGGTGGTGCTGGTAAAGCTGGCCGATCGACTGCACAACATGCGCACCCTCGGGGCGCTAAAGGCAGATAAACAACTGCGAATCGCCACCGAAACCCGTGATATCTACGCCCCCCTCGCCAATCGGCTGGGCATCGGCCGTTTCAAGTGGGAATTGGAAGATCTTGCCTTCAAGGTGCTCGAACCGGAGGCCTTCCGTGAAATTCAGCAGGAGGTGGCCAGTAAACGCAGCGACCGGGAAGATCGCCTGGGGGTAACAGTTCAGTTGCTTAAGGATCGCCTGGCAGCATCGGGGGTGGAGGGCTGCGAGGTGGTAGGTCGCCCTAAGCATCTCTATGGCATCTGGAGCAAGATGCAGCGGCAGCAAAAGGCCTTCCACGAGATCTACGACGTGGCCGCCCTGCGGATTGTTACCCCATCGGTGGAAAGTTGTTACCGGGCCCTGGCGGTGGTGCACGACACCTTCCGACCAATTCCCGGTCGCTTCAAGGACTACATCGGCTTACCAAAACCAAACGGATATCAGTCGTTGCACACCGCCGTTATCGGTCGCCATCGGCCGATTGAAGTGCAGATCCGCACCGCAGATATGCACCACGTGGCGGAATACGGCATCGCCGCCCACTGGAAATATAAGGAAGGGGGCTCCCCCGCCGATGGCGATGAAATGGCCCGCTTCAACTGGCTGCGGCAGTTGGTGGATTGGCAGAAAGAAGGGGGCGGCCGGGACCACAGCGACTACCTAAAATCAATCAAGGAAGACTTATTTGATGAAGAGGTTTTTGTATTCACCCCCAAGGGGGATGTGGTGGGGTTGCGCAAGGGTTCCACCGCCGTGGATTTTGCCTATCGCATCCATAGCGAAGTGGGTAACCACTGCCAGGGGGCAAGGATTAATGACCGGCTTTGCCCGCTCACTACCCCCTTACAAAACGGCGACTTCGTTCAAGTAATCACCAGCAAAACTGCCCACCCCAGCCTTGATTGGCTGAATTTTGTTGCCACCCCCACCGCCCGGGAGCGCATCCGCCAGTGGTATAAACGCAGCCACCGGGAAGAGAACATCCTGCGGGGGCGGGAAATGCTGGAGCGCGAACTGGGCCGTGATGGCTTGGAAACCTTGCTCAGCGGCGAAGCCATGGCCCGGGTGGCCCGCCGCTGCAATCTCTCCAGCAGCGAAGACCTGCTGGCCTCCTTGGGCTTTGGCGGGGTGACCCTGCACCAGGTAACCAACCGGCTGCGGGAGGAAATGCGCCTGCAGGAAGCTGCCGCCGCTCCGGTGGTGAGCAACGAACAACTGGCCAAAAACCTTTCAGACCAGGCGGAGGCCCTCAATGCCGACCCCAGCGGCAGTCCGATCCTGGGGGTGGAGGGCTTGGAATATCGCCTGGGTGGTTGCTGTTTTCCCTTGCCAGGGGAAGCAATCCTGGGCTCCGTGGCCCTGGGCAACCACGGCATCACCATTCACCGCCAGGATTGCAGCAACCTGGCCCAAACCCCGGTGGAACGGCGCCTGCCGGTGCGCTGGAACCCAGTGGCCAGCGAACATCGCCGCAGCTACCCCACCCAATTGCGGATTGAAGTACTTGATCGGGTGGGCATTCTCAAAGACATCCTCACGCGACTCTCTGATAGCCGCATCAACGTGAGTGACGCCCGGGTGCGCACCAGCTACGCCAAGCCCGCCCGCATCGACCTCTGCATTGAACTGTCTAGCGCCAGCCAACTGCAAACCACCATGGATCAAATTCGTTCGATGGCTGATGTGCTGGATCTCTGCCGCACTGGCAGCGGCTGAATTGCATTGGCTCAAAACCATCCCAAGTGGGCCAGGGCGATACTTCCAATAATGCCAAGCAAAACCACCAGCACCGGTGGCAAACGCCCCACCATTAAAATAAACAATAAAACCATAAAACACAATAAATCTATGGGCCTCTTGATTGCCGAGGTCCACAGGGGGCTATAAAGCGCAGCGAGCAACAGGCCAACTACCGCAGCATTTACACCAATTAATGCCCTACCAATTTTCTTATTTTGACGCAGGCGCTGCCAAAACGGCAAAAAGCCAATAACAAGAAGATAGGCAGGCAAAAATATAGCAATTATCGCAAGAATTGCCCCAAAAATCCCCCCAGAGGAAGCCCCTAAAAATGCAGCAAAAGTAAACAACGGTCCAGGCACAGCCTGGGCCGCCCCATAGCCGGCCAGAAAAACATCTTTACTAATCATGCCATTTGCCACAACCTCCTTCTCCAGCAGCGGCAGAACCACATGGCCACCGCCAAACACCAGGGAACCAGAGCGATAAAAACCATCGGCAATTGCAAAAAAATAATTATCAGAGAGCGCCCTGAGCCCAGGCAACAAAAATAGAAGCAGTAAAAAAATAATCAGGCAGCCCATGGCGAGCTTCTTGCCATGGGCAATTTTTACATGCTCTGCCCTAGGCAACTCCTTAGAATCAAAAATTACTAGACCCAAAAATCCAGCGATTACGACAATAATTAACTGACTAAAAATACCATTAAACAACAAAGAAGCTGCCATGGCCGCCAAAGCCATTAACAATAAAAAGCCATTAACAAGCAACTTCCTCCCCATAAATAAAACCGCCTGGCAAACAACTGCAACTGCAACTATTTGAAGACCATGAATCCATGGCGCCGCAGAAAAATCAGCGGCTTTCATATAAAAAGCAAACAGTGACAACGCAATAGCCGAGGGAAGGGTAAACCCAAGCCAAGCAACTATTCCCCCCAGCAACCCCGCCCGGATGGCGCCAATAGCAATGCCCAATTGACTGCTTGCCGGCCCAGGAAGAAACTGGCAGATTGCCACAAGCTCAGAAAAACTATCATTATCAATCCATTTCCGTCTCTCCACATACTCAGCATGGAAATATCCAAAATGGGCAATTGGCCCACCGAATGAAGTGAGTCCAAGCTTTAAAGCCACAAAAAACACCTCGCCGAGGCCATTCATCTGCAGCAACTGAACCTGCCCTGGCCCTTAAAATGTACAGCACCAGCCAAGGCCGTCAAGCCAATACTTGCCGGAAGTTAGCTCCCTCCGCAGATCAGCATAATCACCTTACCCAAGCTTTCATACACTAAAGGCATCCCCTTAAACTAATTTTCGCTTTGAGCCTTAAGTTATTCAAGCCGTGGCCAAATTCAGCTGGTAATTTTTACTATTGGATCAGGCCACTTTTGCTGACAAAGGGGAAAATCTTCTAAGGTCTCAGCAGATTTTCCAGCCCATCTATCCACTTTGCCCGCGCCTGTAATACGGCGATAACTCAAGGTATTGGCAGGCTGGCTGGCCCATGCCTTGCGATTCCCTTCCTGCCTCAACCTGGGCGGTCCGAGCTGAGGGGCCCCCCGGGCATCGCCCCCAAGCCCACGGCTGCAATCCCAGCCAAGGCACAGGCTTCATCGTTATCGCCGGTGTCACCAGACACTCCCACGGCTCCCACCACCTCTTGGTCATCCGCCAGGATCAGCACCCCCCCCGGCGAGGGCACCATGCGCCCCTGGGTGATCGCCCCCAAGGAAGCCACAAAGCTGGGCATAGTTGCTGCCCGTTCGGTCAATTCACGGGTGCCAAAGCCCAACCCCAAAGCCCCCCAAGCCTTGGCATTGGCGATCTCAAAGCGGGCGATGCCCGCCCTGTCTTCCCGCTGGAAAGCGACCAGCTGCCCACCGGCATCCAGCACCGCCACGGCCACGGGGGCTAAGGCCAAGCGGCGGGCTTCCTGCAGCGCCCCATCAATGATCAAGCGGGCCTGCGCCAACTTCAGCGCTGCCATTGAATGCCCCAGCCAGGATTAAGTAAATCTAGATCCCCATAAACGCTCGATCCCTTGGGCACCTTTGGCCCCCTGGGCACGGCAGGATGTCCCAGTGCCCTGCCATTCGAAGCCGTAATCGAGAGTTTCCGGGCATCCCATGGCTGAAGCATCTGCCCCCAACCACGATCGTTCCTTGGCGACCCTGGGGCTAATCGTCAATCTGCTGGGCTTTGGGGTGATTGCTGGGGCGATTGCTATCCCAGACCCGATCCACACCGCCAACCTGGTGCTGGCCCTGGCCGCCGGTTTGCCCGCCGCGATCACTGGCACGGTGGCCAGCCTGGCCTTGCTGCAAGGAAAGCGCTGGGGGATGGTGCTGGCCCTGGTGGCGCTGGCTTTACAACTGCTGGCGCTGGTGCCCTATGGCATCGTGCGCACGGTGCTGGTGGCCGGCAGCCGCGGGCTGAGTGGCACAGTTACTGGCCTTGGCTTGGCAGCTGGGGTGCTGCTGATTATTTACTGGGCCCGGGCCCTCGCCCGGCCCCAGCCGACCCCATGAGCCTTAGCCACGCCTCAGACACCATTGCCGCCGTCGCCACCGCCGTGGCCGCCGGTGAAGGCAGCGTGGCGATAGTGCGGCTCAGCGGGCCTGCAGCGGAGGCCATCGGCCGCCGCCTGTTCCGCCCCGCCGGCCAGCAGGAATGGGCTAGCCACCGGGTGCTCTACGGCCATGTGCTCGATCCCAGCAATGGCGAACGGGTCGATGAGGTGCTGCTGCTGCTGATGCGCGCCCCGCGCAGCTTCACCCGCGAAACGGTGCTGGAACTGCATTGCCACGGGGGCCTAATCAGCGTGCAACGCCTGCTGGCCCTGGTGTTGGCGGCCGGGGCCCGGCGGGCCCTGCCGGGGGAATTCAGCCAGCGGGCCTTTCTGAATGGTCGGCTTGACCTCACCCAAGCGGAGGCAATCAGTGAATTGATCAGCGCGCGCAGCCGCCGGGCGGCCCAGCTGGCGATGGCCGGGCTTGATGGCGGCCTTCAACAGCAGATCAACTTGCTTAGGGAACGGTTGCTGGATCAAATGGTGGAACTGGAAGCCAGGGTGGATTTTGAAGAAGACCTACCACCCCTAGATGCCAACGCCGTAACAACGGAATTAGCGGCGGTGGGTGCAGAACTGCGGGCATTGGTGGCCGCCGGTGACCAGGGACAGCTAGTGCGGGAAGGGCTGCGGGTGGCGATCGTGGGCCAGCCAAATGTGGGCAAAAGCAGCCTGCTCAATGCCCTCAGCGGCAGCGAAAGGGCGATCGTCACAGATCTACCTGGCACCACCAGGGATCTACTCGATAGTGAGCTGGTGCTGGAGGGGGTGCCGATCACCCTGCTGGATACCGCCGGCATCCGCGCCACCACAAATCCGATTGAGAAAATAGGCATTGAACGCAGTCGGGCCGCCCTGGCCAGTGCCGATGCGGTGCTGCTGCTCTATGACCTCACAGCCGGCTGGACCCCAGCGGATGAGGCCCTGCGCCAGGAGGTGCCGGAGGGGCTGCCGTTACTGCTAGTGGGCAATAAAGCCGACCAGCCAATAGCAAACAAAACAACCCCAAGTTCAGGCAAGAACATTGGCGCCGATGCTGGCAATAATGCTGCCAAAACAACTGAATTAAAAATCAGTGCCCTGGAGGGCAGTGGCCTTGGCGAGCTCACCAAACAATTGCTGCGCAGTTGTGGTCAAACGGAGGGCAGCAACCTGAAGCTGGCCCTAAATCAACGCCAACGGGATCTGGCCGCCTCAGCGGCGGCAGCCTTAGCACGCAGCATGGAGGCAGCTGCCCAACAATTGCCCTGGGATTTCTGGACGATTGACCTGCGGGAAGCAATCCGTTCCCTGGGGGAAATTACCGGTGCCGAAATTAACGAAAGCTTGCTAGATCGTGTTTTTTCAAAATTCTGCATCGGCAAGTAAAAGCACCTGGCATTCGCTCAGCTCACCCCGCAGCCCCGCAGATAGATCTGCCGCCGCAGGGAATTTAAAGAAGGGGAACTTGGCGCCTCTGCCGCATATAAAAGTAACCAGGCAAAAGAGAGATTTTTCTGGTCCAGCAGTTGCTCAATGGACTGGAACCAAGCCTGGGGATCTGAACCCAAAGACTTCAACAACAGCTCGGCCTTGGCCATCTGGGGCCGAGGCGCCCCCGTGAGCCTGATGCTGGCGAAATCCCTGGCCGCAGCCCCCTCAGGCCGCAACCGCACCCGCACGGTTTCGCCTGGCCGGATTGCCACCAGGGGCCAAACAATTGGCCCCTCCATGGCCTCTCCAGCAGCTGCCTGCCGCTGCCAAGCCACCCTGCCTTGGCGCTCAATCAATACCTCCCGCAGGGGACCCACCGCCAGGATCGTGGGGTTACCCAGGGCCACCTGCCCATGGGCATCGGCCCCCGCCCTGGCCCCTAGCCGCGGACTCACCACGCACACATCAGCGGCCAGCGCCGGCCCGGCGGCGGCCAGCAGCCCGGCGGCGCCAATTAATGCATTGCGAAACAGCAGCTTCATGCCCTGGTCATAGCTAAGGCAGCGGCCAAGATGAACCCATGAAGTTGAGCCCGCTGCCCATCACCCCCGCCCTGCGGCAACAGCTCCAGGGCTGGCTGATGGAAGACATCGGCCGGGGCGACCTAAGCGCCCCCGCCCTGGGGGACCGCCGCGGCAAAGCCCATTGGATCAGCAAACAAGCAGGGGTCTTCTGCGGTGGCCCGCTGGCGGCAGCGTTGTTTCAGCTGCTGGATCCCACCGTGGGCGTGCAGCTGCTGGTGGCCGATGGGGAGCCGGTGGCGGCAGGTCAACGGCTGCTGGAGCTGGAGGGGGGCGCGGCGGCCCTGGTGGGCGCCGAACGCACCGCCCTCAATTTGGCCATGGGCCTCTCCGGCATCGCCACCGCCACGGCGGCATTGGTGGCCCAGTTAGAGGGCAGCGGTGTGCGCCTGGCCGACACCCGCAAAACCAGCCCGGGCCTGCGGCTGCTGGAGAAATATGCGGTGCGCTGCGGGGGCGGCACCAACCACCGGCTCGGCCTTGATGACGCCGCCATGCTCAAGGAAAACCACCTGGCCTGGGCTGGGGGCATCGGGCCCGCCATTGCCGCCGTGAAGGCCGCAGCCCCCTGGCCCGCCCGGGTGATTGTGGAGGCGGAAACGGCGGAAGAGGCCAAAACCGCCGTGGCCGCCGGCGCCGATGGGGTGCTGCTGGATGAATTCAGCCCAGAGGCCCTTGGGGCCCTGGTGCCCCAGCTGCGGGCCCTGGCGGCCCAACGGGGGGCGCCGGTGGTGCTGGAGGCCAGCGGCATCGACCCCCAGCAACTGCGCGCCTACGCCGCCAGCGGCATCGACCTGATCTCCAGCAGCGCCCCGGTTACCCGCAGCCCCTGGCTGGATTTGAGCATGCGCTTTAGCGCCTGCGAGGGATGATCAAAGCCAGTAACAACGGCTGAGCCGGCCCCCTGCCCATGCTTCGCATCGCCGATAACCTCCAGCAGCAGCTCCTGGCGGCGATCGACCAGGCCTTCCCGGAGCTGGCCGCCACAGCCCGGGCCCACGGCCAGCCCCTGGATCCAGCCCTGGGCCCAGCCAGCAAGCCTGAATTCGGTGATTTCCAAGCCAATGGCGCCCTGGCCCTGGCCAAACCGTTGGGGCAGCCCCCCCGCCAGATCGCCACAGCCATCGTGGCGCAACTAACGGCAAATCCAGCTTTCAACCACCTCTGGGAAACGCCCCAGATCGCCGGCCCAGGCTTCATCAACCTCAGCCTTAGGCCTGAACAACTGGCGATCGAAATCCGCAGCCGCCTGGGCGATCCCCGGCTGGGGGTACCGGCGGTGGAGATGGCCGCGCCGGTGCTGGTGGATTTCTCCAGCCCCAACATCGCCAAGGAAATGCATGTGGGCCACCTGCGCTCCACGATCATTGGCGACTGCCTGGCGCGGGTGCTGGAGTTTCGCGGCCATCGGGTGCTGCGGCTCAACCACGTGGGGGATTGGGGCACCCAGTTCGGCATGCTGATTACCCACCTCAAACAGGTGGCCCCCGAGGCGCTAAACACCGCCGATGCCGTAGATCTCGGCGACCTGGTGGCCTTCTACCGCGAAGCCAAGCAACGCTTCGACAGCGACGAGGTTTTCCAGGCCAACTCCCGCGAAGAAGTGGTGAAGCTGCAGGGCGGCGACCCGATCTCGTTGAAGGCCTGGGGGCTGCTCTGCGACCAGTCGCGGCGGGAATTCCAAAAGATCTACGACCGCCTAAATATCCAGCTCAGCGAACGGGGCGAGTCGTTTTACAACCCACGGCTCCAAGCCGTAGTCGATGACCTCGATCAGGCAGGCCTGCTTGTTACCGATGACGGGGCCCGCTGTGTGTTCCTGGAGGGGGTGACCGGCAAGGAGGGCAAACCGATGCCGCTGATCGTGCAAAAAAGCGATGGCGGCTTCAACTACGCCACCACCGACCTGGCCGCCATCCGCTATCGGCTCGGGCCCGATGGCGATGCCGCCGGCAGGGTGATTTATGTAACGGATGCCGGCCAGGCCAGTCATTTCGCCGCCGTTTTCCAGGTGGCCGAGCGGGCCGGTTGGCGACCGGCAGCTGTCTCTTTGGAACACGTGCCCTTCGGCTTGGTGCAGGGCCCAGACGGCAAAAAGCTCAAAACCCGCTCCGGCGACACCGTGCGGCTCAGGGATCTGCTCGATGAGGCGGTGGAACGGGCCGAGGCCGACCTGCGCCGGCGCCTCGAGGAGGAAGAACGCACTGAGCAAGAAAGTTTCATCCAGGAAGTGGCCACCACCGTGGGCCTCGGGGCGGTGAAATACGCCGACCTCAGCACCAACCGGATCACCAACTATCAGTTTAGTTTCGATCGCATGCTCGCCCTGCAGGGCAACACCGCCCCCTACCTGCTTTATGCGGTGGTGCGCATCCAGGGCATCGCCCGCAAGGGGGGAGACCTAGCCGCCTTCCCGGATCAGTTGGTGTTTAGCGAAGCGCAAGAATGGAGCCTGGTGCGCCAACTACTGCAATTTGATGCGGTGATCGCCGAAGTGGAGGCAGACCTGTTGCCAAATCGACTCTGCAATTATCTATTTGAACTTTCCCAGATTTTCAACCGCTTCTACGATCAAGTGCCAGTGCTAAAAGCTGAGGAACCCGCCCGCAGCTGCCGCCTCGCCCTCTGCCGCCTCAGCGCCGACACCCTGCGGCTCGGCCTCGGCCTGCTGGGAATCCCCAGCTTGGAAAGGATGTGAGTGGAGGTGAGCTGATAATAAAAGCAGATAGATCAGGGGCAAGGACGGAAGTAGACCTACAAATTCACTACGGAATCCACAAAACCCCCTTTGGCGATGCTGTTATCGCCAGCACTGGCCGGGGCATTTGCAGCCTTGATTTTTTAAATAATGCTGACCTGGCAACCGTCAAGCAGAATCTTCAACGGTCCTGGCCCCTCGCTGAAATCCTCAACGACAAAATCGCCATCTCAGCCCTGGCCGAGAGAATATTTACCCCATCAATCCGCCCAGGCAAACCCCCACCAATACACATTGAAAAGGCAACAGATTTTCAGCTTAAAGTTTGGAGCGCCCTCCTGAAAGTTCCCTTTGGCGAAACAACAACCTATCAAATTGTCGCTGAAATGATTGACCACCCCACTGCAGTGAGAGCCGTAGGAAATGCCGCAGGCAAGAATCCGATTGGCTACCTAATTCCCTGCCATCGGCTAATTCGAGCCTCCGGAACCCTTGGAGGCTATCGCTGGGGGATAGAACGTAAGGCCGCAATGTTGAATTGGGAAGCAATTATTTCCCATTAATGCCCCTGGCGGCGCCCGCAACCTAGCGTCGTGCCATGGATCGATCGACCGCTCCCCAGGCCCCCCCCTCGGCCCGCCCCGAGGTGGAAAATCTCCACACCTACAGCGCCCCCCTGGAGGGCCGCCGGGGTTTGCTGCGCCTGGACTTCAACGAAAACACCTTGGGGCCCAGCCCCCTGGTGGTGGAAGCCATCCGCGCCGTCCCGGCCGATCACTACGCCATCTATCCCGAATACAACGGGCTGCGGGAGGCGCTGCTGGCAAATCTCACGGCAGCTGGCCTGCCAGTGCCCTTGGCCCCGGCCCAGGTGGGTTTGTTTAACGGTGTAGACGCCGCCATTCACGCCACTTTTCACGCCTATGGGGCAGCCAATGATCTGCTGCTCACCACCAGTCCCAGCTTCGGTTACTACACCCCCTGTGCCCAGATGCAGGGCATGGCGATCGAGGCAATTCCCTACGAAGGCGACGAGTTTCGCTTCCCCCTGGAGGCGATCCGCTCCGCCCTCACCAGCCAGCAGCCGCGGCTACTGCTGCTCTGCAATCCCAATAACCCCACCGGCAGCCGGCTGGCCCCCCACCACATCCTGGAGCTGGCAGCCCTCGCCCCCCACACCCTGATCGTGGTGGATGAGCTCTATGAGGCCTTTACCGGAGACAGCGTGCTGCCCCTGGCAGATTTCCAAGCCACCCCCAATCTGCTGGTGCTGCGCTCCCTGGCCAAAACCGCTGGTTTGGCGGGCCTGCGCATGGGCTTTGCCATTGGGGCCGCCCCGGTGGTGGAGCGGCTGGAGCGGGTCACCGGCCCCTACGACATCAACAGCTTTGCGGTGACCGCCGCCTTTGCCGCCCTCAAAGACCAGGCCTATGTGGATGGCTACGTGGCCGAAGTGCTGCGGGCTAAGGGCTGGCTGGAAGCCCAGCTGCGGGCCACCGCGGTGCGCCACCACAGCGCAGGGGGCAATTACCTCTTGATCTGGCCGAAACTGGGGGCGGCGGCCATGGAAACGGGCCTGCGCCACCGGGGCATCCTGGTGCGGTCCATGGCCGGCAAACCCTTGCTCGATGGCGCCCTAAGGGTGAGTGTGGGCACCCTCAGCCAGATGCAACAGTTCTGGGCTGCCTATGGCGCCCTCGAAGGGTTGGCGGCCCCCCTCGAGGAAACCTAGGGAAAGCAGACCCACCAGGGCCCCCTGTAACGCCAGGCAGCAACCGATCTGCCGGCGCTGCTCCCAAAACACACGGGCCATGGCGATCACCCCGGAGGGCGACCATATTCAGGGCATTAGCTCAATTTTGGTTGTATCGCCGAGGGGTGGGGTCAGGGAGAGCCCACGACCCACCTTTTGGGAAGGGATGCCTGGAAGGGCGTCTAGGAACGGTTGGATCCCGCTCTGGTCACAGTCCTTGGGGGCCGCACCACTGCGCACGTACTGCACTGGGATCACCCGACGGGGGTTGAGTTGTTTCACCACCGCCGCCGCTTCGGCGCCGTCGTACACCTTGGCGCCGCCGCCTACACCAATGATCAACACATCGGGGCGCCCCAGCAGCACCAGGTCTTCCGGCTTGAGCGCTGCCGCCGTGCCACCCAGGTGGGCAAATTCCAGCCCCCCCTGGCGCCAGCGCCAGATCACGCCATTGCCAAAGCGCCGGCCGCCCACCCGGTCGTGGGGGGCGGCAAAACCCTCAATGCGTAAACCGGCCAACTTGTAGGAACCGGGCACCGCCAGGAAGCGACCCCTGGCCACCGCTGCCCCCTCATCCCGCAGGCGGCTGCTAGCCAGCACCACATCGGCGGAAACCCTTGGTTCCGATAGGCCGGCGGCACAGCCCACCGCCTTGAAGGGATTCACCAGCACCGTGCTGCCGCCCCCCTGGATCAACAGGGCACTGTGGCCATAGCTGGTGATGGTGACGCCGCCACCCCCAGCAGCACCAGCAGAAGTGGCGGCGGCGGGGAGGGCCAAGGCCAATCCAACGGCCCCGAGCCAGGGCAGGAGCTTCTGGCGCTGCATGGCCGTGAGCAAAGTGTTGGGAACTTAGCAGTGCTGGCCTAGCCCAGCGGGCCTGGGGCGCAGGAGAGGAAATTGGCTAGCAATTGGTGGCCGGCCTGGGTGAGCACACTCTCCGGGTGAAACTGCACCCCCTGCAGGTGGGGATATTGACGGTGACGTAAACCCATCACCATGCCGTCCTCCAGCCAGGCGGTTACTTCTAGGCAGTCGGGCAGGCTCTCCCGCTCGGCAATCAACGAGTGGTATCTGGTGGCGGTAAGCGGCTCCGGCAGGCCGGCAAATACCCCTTGGCCGCTGTGGTGCACCGGCGAGGTTTTGCCATGCATGAGCTGCGGCGCCCGCACCACCCGACCGCCATACACCTGGGCCAGGGCCTGGTGGCCCAGGCAAACCCCAAGGGTGGGCACCAGCGGCCCCAATTCGCGCAACACCTCCCGGCACACCCCGGAATCCTCAGGGGTGCCCGGGCCTGGGGAGATCAGGATCGCCGCTGGCTTCAACGCTTCGATTTGGCTAAGGCTGAGGGCATCGTTGCGTTCCACCCGCAGCTCTGCGGCAATCGGGTAGGTGGCGGCCAGCTCGCCCAGATACTGCACCAAATTGAAGGTGAAGCTGTCGTAGTTATCGAGCACCAGCAACATCAGTGTCCAAGCCGCAGCAACAGGGGCGGCACCAAGAGCAGTAGGGCGATCATCAGCGATGACAGGGCCGCCACCAGCACCGCCGCCGCCGCACAGTCCTTAGCAATGCGGGCGAGGGGATGGAAACGCCGACCCACCGCCAGGTCCACCACCGCTTCGGTGGCCGTATTCAACAGTTCCAGCACCAACACCGCCGCCACGGTGAGCACCAACACCGCCAGGCGATCCACCGAAAGCTGCAGCCAAAGGGCAAGGCCAAACACCACTAGGCCAGTGGCCAGGTGGATCCGGAAATTGCGTTGGCTAATAAAGGCATAACCAAGCCCCTGGGCGGCATAGCGAAAGCTGGCCGGCAGATCCCGGGCCACCTGCCAGGCCCGCAGGCGCCGGGGCACTTGATCCGAGGGTTCTAGCTCTGAGGTCACCAGCTGTGTCATCCAAACGGACTGGGCAGCCCAGGTCAGGGTGTCGGCACGTTACCGCCGATCTCCGCCGGCGAAAGGTTCAAGGGCGAAAGCGCCAGCAAGCGTTGTTGGCGCTCGAGCATCGCTGCCAACTGCTGGTCATCGGGGTGATCCCAGCCCAGCAGATGCAACAAGCCATGGCTAGCCAGAAACAACAGTTCCTGGTCCAAGCCCTGGGCTGGATCCCGCTGGCGGGCCGCAGTCTCCAGGGAGATCACGATGTCGCCCAACTCCAGGGGCTCCCCCGGCGGCAGCGGCTGGGGTTGGTCTGGCCCCCCCTCCTGGGCCGCAAAGGCGAGCACATCGGTGGGCCCAGGCTTCTGGCGCCAGGTGCCGTTCAGGGCGGCAATGCTGGCGTCATCACAAAACTGCAAGCCGAGGCTGTAGGCCGGGGCCCGCAGGCCAGCGGGCAGTTCCGGCTGCAGGTCAGCGAGCCAGCGGCAGAGCAAAGCCTGCCAGCGCTCCTCCCCAACGGGATCGCCCCAGGGCCCCGACTCCGGCACCCCGTAGGCAAAATCCAGCTCCGGCAGGGGCGAGGACGGGGGCAAGGCAGGGGGCGAGGCAGGGGACAAAGGGCTCATCCCGGCAAGTGGGGCCGGCCAAACCAGGCCAGCAACAACAGGACCCCAATTAAGCCAAGGGCTGTGAGCCCTAAATGCAGCAGGCTCTGGCTGCCCT
>Ga0214921_10005163_pt1 | contig 18610 bp, 16 predicted proteins | sample LL1505_MetaG_FD_177992 | JGI IMG/M metagenome (GOLD analysis project Ga0214921, IMG submission 177992) | Freshwater microbial communities from Lake Lanier, Atlanta, Georgia, United States - LL-1505 | ecosystem: Environmental > Aquatic > Freshwater > Lake | place: USA: Georgia | collected... | reverse complement strand
GTTAATGTATAAATTATCTAAATCAATAATTTATAACTCGTTAATGTATAAATTATCTAAATCAATAATTTATAACTCGTTAATGTATAAATTATCTAAATCAATAATTTATAACTCGTTAATGTATAATTTATATAAATCAATAATTTATAACTCATTAATGTATAATTTATATAAATCAATAATTTATAACTCATTAATGTATAAATTATATAAATCTAAAACATTATCATCTTTCTTTATAATTTCATCTGTATGAGTTAATAAGATATTATTCATATATTCATAAGATGAAATAATATGTGATCTAGATCTTGCACCAGTAATTATAATATTACCTTTCTGAAAAACAAATATACTTATTTCTTTATATTCACTATTTTGTTCACATGGTGTAAATTTAATAATTACACATGCTCTAATACATGGTTCATATGATGATTTTATTTTTTTCTTTAATAACAAATTATATAATTTATCACGATCAATTTGCATATTAACTTTATAATTTGAATTAATCATATCAATTTTAAAATTCATTATATTAATCTTATCAGGTTCTTCAATAAATTCTTTTATATTAATTTTCCCATCTTCCATAATTGCTTTAATTTCTTTTAATTTATAAATTAGTTTATTTAATACTATATTAATATTTTTGACTGTTTTACATCCAGACATTTGCACTGAACCATTTTTAAATAATTTAATATTAATTTTAGGAGCATCATTTAAATCAGCACACGGTCCAGAATCAATTCGCATTACTACCGTAATCTGATTATAAAAATAATTCTTAGTTGTATCTTTCTGTATTAATCTATGTTCATTTTTCCTTTGGCGTTTTGGTTTTTTTTTAGTTAATATAATTGTTCTAAGTTTTTCTTTGTTCATTTTCACCGTTAAAATATCATCTGAATTTAATTGGAAATATTTTTCAATGTTTACTATATTTACTAATGTATTTAACTTACATGATGCACACATCGTAGATACACCCATACCCACCGGTAAATTATTAATCTCTGATTTATCTACATCAATGTAATCTGTAAATATTACATTATCCCATATTATTGACATTTCTTATATATCTAAAATATATATCTTTAAATATTAAATTTCATTTTTTATATAACTATATATAATATATATGGAAACTAGTGATAAAATAGAGACTTTTTAACCAATATCGCATAATAAAAAAATTGAAATATAAAGTGTTTAGTGGTTCATATAAAAAATACAGTATATAAGAAGGTCCAATGTCCGAAATTAAACCCTCTGACGCACCTGTGGGCAGTTCATTAGAGGCTGCTGAGAAAACCTCAAAGAGGGCGACCAAACTGCTCAAAAAAAACCGTGACACTGCCACTGCCCTCCTGGCAAAGCCGAATCTGTCAGGTCAAGAACTAGCCTGGATCACACCCCACTACGCGGGTTTGTCCTTAGAACAACAGAAGGTCTTCATTAGCTATCTGCTCTTGAACTACAACACAGCGTGTCAAGACGGTCAGAGGTTGGCACAGATGCTGTCTAAGTTGAAAACGGAGAACGCCCAGTTAGCCTTGGACTGCGCGAAAGTGTCTGGTGAACGAGACAACCTACGCGGGTTAAACACAGTGTTTGTCGGGAAACTCAAACAGGCGCATGAGAGTTTAGCAACCCTCAAGGCGGATTGTGAATCTGCTTCGCACAATCAGATAAAACTCTTGGTGGCTGATACGGCGAAACAGATGAGTAAGCTCAACACGGAAATCAACGCGCTCCGAATTCAGCTTGCCCTTCAACAACACTCGCTGAAAAAGTTCCAGAATGAATCAGCCACTAGGCAAACTGTGTCAGACACGGCATTGGCTTTGGCTGAAGCCCGAGCAGCTTCAGCGGAGGGCGAGGTCGAGAGACTGACTGAGACAAGAACCATTGATGGACTTGTGAGGACGGAACTCGGGACACATTTAGCATGCGTACAGAACATATTCTTGAAAGCACAGGATGATCGAAATACCGCGGGCGAAGTGTTTAAAACACGTTCCATTGCGTTTGAAGCAGATCCGAATAACGAGAGCAAAGAGAAGCAGTTGGAAGAGGCGATCGAAACCATGCGATTAGCAAATAAAAAATTCAAGGAGGCGGAAGCGGTCTGGAATCAGGTCAAAAACATAACAATCACACAGGTAGATGACATCTGTCAGAACGCGAGAGCGACACTCCAGAAGGATCTCGCTAAATTTCTCCAGAGCGAAGAGTCACCTGTGTCACCCACAGTGAACCAGCCTTTGGCGAGTAAGAAGACCTTTGCTGACTGCGCGCGTAAGTAATAAGCAGGTAATTTATAAATTTATAAATTAAATAGTTAACAATTCTTATCTAAAATATATATTTTTTATATAACTATATATAATATAATATGGAAACTAGTGATAAAATAGAGACTTTTAGTCATACCCATATAAATAATATACTTGATTATGCATATTCCCCTACAGGTGATATAAATGATGCACAACGGATTAGACTACCTAAAAAGCCTAAATATATATATTATGGAACTAGAATATTAAAAAAATTGAAATAATTACTGTTTAATGGGCTATAATATTAAAATAGTTTTAATTCAATATTACTATTCAAAATTGAATATTGATGACCGACTCAGCAAGTGCCCTAGAGCGAGACCTGATGAACGCAGGCTTTAGTGTTGTGGGCAAGCGCAGCAAGCGCAATCGCAAGACTCCCACAGTGGATCAGTCAGCAGACACACCTGCTCTCCACGCGGATGCATCGGCTCTTCCAGCAATTGTGGCTGATCCCCAAGCGGATGCATCAGTTCTTCCAGCACTTGTGGCTGCTCCTCAGGAAAATGTTGTTTCTCCTGCAGAAAAGCTTGCGCACCTGCGTGCGAATGGCGAGGTCTTGAACGCACAGCTTGCCGAGGCAAAGTTGGACCTTGTCAAACTGCAAAAGGTCATTCAGGTAACAACCAAGCAACTGGCGATCAACAACGGCAAAGTGACTACCGCGATACAGGAGCTGGAACTGCACGAACTGCAAAACAAGAAGCCAGTCGCAACATCTGCACCCACGCCAGCAAAGAGTTTTTTGTCGGTGACATCACAGCTGGCGTCGTCAAACGAGTCTCAGCAGAGCACATGCGACATGCCAAAGCAGCTGACCAAGGAAGCTAAGGGATTGTCTCTCAAGGACCTTGTCGTTAAGATGAAGAACGCGGGTGGGAATCCTTACCCTAAGGATCCCCGTGCGCTTGAGTACATCTTGTCAGACATTGCTCCAGAGCACTTGTGCAATGATGCGACTCATGGCACACGCGGCTTCATCGAGGAATTGTCCAGAGGACGTCTTCCTCAAGAGACACTGACACAGATCTGTACGTCAGTCTCGAAGAATCACTTCACGGAGAGACCGTTCATCAAGCTGATGGCGTGGTTCGATTATTTGTCGGGAAGCTACACCGTTACCATGTTGGTCTTTCCAAGGCAGCAGTAAACTTCCCAAGGCAACTGAATGACGTTCAGTTCTGGTTAGTGTATACATCAAAAATTAATTTTAATTTTTGAATAACAATATAAATAAATTATCTCATATAAAATAAATGAATACCATTAAAACTTTTTTATTTAATAACATTTTAGTATTATTAACAGTATGTGTAATAATTTTATTTTATCAATATAAAATGAATAGAGTTAATATATGGGTTTTTTTAATAATACCAATTAGTTTATTTATTTATTATTTATTAAAATTATTAAAAGACGGATATAATTTTAGTTTAAATGATTGTTTATGTTATGTAAGTAATCAATTATTAACTAATAAAATAACGTCAATAGAATTAATTAAACCTCATTTATTAGATAAACCATTACACGAATTTTATATAAGCACATCCCATAATACATATTTACCATGTCATCAAAATATAGATATTTCTTCTATTGATGCTATTAAAAATGCACTACAATTAGGAGCAAGAGTTATTGAATTAGATGTATATGCAAAAAATAATATTGGATTAACAGATGATGATTATACACCAGTTGTAGCCCATGGTATGGAATATAAATATGGTGATATATTCACAACCTCTTATATAACTTTTGAAGAATGTATTAAAACAATTGCTGAATTTGCTCAAACTACATCAGATCCAATATGGATAACACTTGAATTAAATACTAATAAATTAGTTAAAACACAAATAAAAATGAGAGAAATACTTTTAAAATATTTTGAAAATAAAATAATAAATTCTACAACAATGTTAAGTAATACCCCTATTAAAAAATTATTAAATAAAATTATATTAACATCAGGGGGCGGTTTTGCATCTGATAACAGAGTTAATTTCAGAAATGGAATTACCTCTGGGGGCAGATTTGCATCTGATAACAGAGTTAATTTCAGAAATGGAATTACCTCAGGGGATAGAATTATGTCACCACTTGAAGATATTGTTATTTCTTATGTTAAATATCCTTATTTAAAAAATACAGATCATAAAGAGAGTAATCTAAAAAATAATAATTCAACAGGAATAATACATCGCATCTATCCAGCAGGTGATATACAAGGACATTTTTCATATAATTTTGATCCAGAACCATTATGGAAAAATAGATATCAATTAGTAGCACTTAATTTTCAAAAGTTAGATGATAATTTAAATAAAAATTTAAGTATGTTTAATAAATGTTCTTTTGTTCATTTCTCTGAATATAATTAAACAATACTAAATACCAATTCATTATAATGTTTTCTACATACTGGTATATATTTATCCGACCCGCCAATTAAAACAGTATTATTAGATTGATCAGTTCTAAAACTGAATGGTGCTTTTGTTCCATCATTACACACATTACATAATGAATTTAATTTAATACATTTATTTGATAATGGTATTAAATTTAAAATTCCACCAATTGGTTTTTGTTGATAGTCGCCATCTAAACCAGCAACAATAATATTTATTTTATATAATTTCAACCAATTATCAATCACTTCAACCAAATCATTAAAAAATTGCCCTTCATCAATAATAATAGTATCATGCTGTTTAATAATATTTTCATTTATTTCTGATAATTGTGAAATAGAAATACATTCCGCAGATTCAAAATCATGTGATGTAACTTTATTATTATCATATCTGTTATCAATATTTGGTTTAATTACTAATACTTTTTTATTAATTTTTTGCAATAGTCTAATTTTCCTAATAATTTCAGTTGATTTACCTGAAAACATTGGACCAATAATTAATTCTAAATATCCACTCATTTTATATATAATAGTTAATTATATATAGAATAATTATTTAATTAATTTATTATCAATTTTTATAAACTTGTTTTAAGCATATAATTTTATTTGGATATAATAAAAATGAGTAATATAAAATTTCCTGTTATTTTATCTTTTGATGTTGGAATTATTCATTTATCATATTGTTTATTGACTCAAAGTATTTTTATACAACCAGATGGAACAAAAATATCTAATTGGAATATTTTAGAATGGAATAATATTGATTTAACTAACCGTGATGAACAGAAATGCACATGTGGTGCAAAAGCTTTTTATACACAAACTATTAATAATGAAATAAAATATTATTGTAAAACTCATAGTAAAAAGATTGATAAAACAACAAAACCTTTTAATAATACTTTTATAGAATCTAATAAACCAAATTCATGCGAATATGAATTTAAAAATTTAAAAGTATGTGGTAAAACTATTTCATATGAAAATAATAATAAATGTTATTGCACAACACATGCTAAACAATTATATAAAACACTTTCTAAATCATCAGAATTAAAAGTATTTAAAATAAAAAATTCTATTACATCACAATTTGATGAAATTAAATATAAATTAATAATGGAATTAGAAAATAGGAAAAATTTATTATCTACCGATTATGTTGTTATCGAAAATCAACCATCCTTAAAAAATCCACGAATGAAATCAATTGCTTCTACTATATATGATTATTATTTAATAAGAGGTATTATTGATAAAGAAATTACAAAATCTAATATAACTCAAGTTAAATTTATGTCTCCCTCTAATAAACTTAAAATTGCTAATGAAGGTGATGTAAAACAATTAATTTCTTGTAAAAAAGCAGATCAAACAACCACAGATACAACAAAAACATATAAATTAACTAAAAGTTTAGGTATCAAATATTGTTTAGAATTAACACAACATTTACCACAATGGACAACACATTTTAATTCATATAAAAAGAAAGATGATTTAGCAGATTCATTTTTACAAGGTGCTTATTTTTATTCAAATCATATTTCATCACCAAAAATAATTAATTAAATAATTTATACCATTCATTTACACGATTTTCCCATGTCTGCATTCGAGCCCAATTAATACCATTAATACGCATATCTTCTTTCATTTTTTCATCATCTGCTATTTTAATAATTTGTTCTAATGCTTTATTAAAATATTCTTCAGAATGAATAGGTTCACTTATTATAATACCACGATCACCAATTGTATCTGTTAATCCACCTAAATCAGATGTAATACAAATACATCCAGCCATTAATGCTTCTAATGCACTAATACAGTATGTTTCTTTAAAAGCTGTTGGATAATACCAAAAATCAGCCATCATTAATTGTTCTGGAATTTTATCATTATCAATACGCCCCATCAATTTAATATAAGGTATTGTTTTAATTAATGTTAATAAATGTTGTAGACATATATTAACACCATCATGAATCCCATTAAAACTATCTTCATCACGATAAATCCATAGTTCAGCATCAGGTAATTTTTGTCTTATTTTATCAAAATGATTCACTAATTGTTCAAGCCCACGACATGGAGCGGAAATATAAATAAAACGATTTTTAACACGTGTAACATTTTTATTATATTGTAAAGTATTAATAGCATTACCAATTATAAATATTTTACTTGAATCAATATTATAAAAATCTAAAATAACTTTTTTATGCCATTCAGATAAAACAATAACTCCATCAATTTTATCTATTACATTTGATAATAAATATTTTGCATTTGTTGGTAAAAACTTGAAATCCCACGGTGATTGCATTAAATGATCATGAACCCATAGATATGTTTTACGTGCTTTAACATTAAATTCTAAAAAGTAATAAATATATCGACTAATTATCATTACATCAACAATATTATTCTCCATAAATTGATTTAATATATTTGAATTAAAATATTGAACATTATTAATATTAGCTTCTTTTATACATGCGCCAAACACATAAACATTATATGTTTTTGAAAATAATTCTGCTAGGGTTTTTAATGCTAATTCTGCCCCATAAATACCATTAGTTATCTCATTAAAATCACTAGTATAACCAATAAAAAAACATAGAATTGGTTTTTTTGTATATATTTCCATTTTTTATTATAAAAATAATAAAAACTCTTTATATATTTTTATAATAATATTATTAATTATGCGACTTTTTTTTTTTAATTAAACCCATAGTTTTTTCTAAATTTAATTGATCTGATTTAATAGGATTAGAACGTTTAATAGTATATTCTGTTTCTATATCTGAATATATTCTATTTAAATTATCAATAGGAACTTCTTTTAATTTTTGAATATTATAAGACTCTTCAATTTGCATTTGACGAGAAATAAGTGGTGGATGTAATATAATATATTCTTTAGAATTTATTATAAAATTATTTCTAAATTCCTCAATTGTTAAACATCCACCATATTCTTTTAATATCATCCAATGTGGTGCAGGAGTTATCTCCTTATAGTTTTTATGAATTTTATAATAAAATAAATTAATTAATGAATCACGTTTCCAAATTAAATGATCATTTAATTCTAAATTATATTTTTTCATACAATTAAAACTACAAAAATGACCTATACAAAAAAATGTATCATTATAATAATCCTCTGGTAATTCAAGACTTGGAGTATTAAAACAACTTCTACACCACCAACATTTTGTATTTTGTGTAAAATGTAAATTATGTGTTGATATTTTTTGCACAGTATTTATATTAATCTTATCATAATTATTATTAATAGGTGTTCTTAATGAATCAGTAGAATCTGTATCATTTACTATATTATTATATGTATGTATTTTAATTTCTTTATCAGATTTTATAAATAATGAATTATCAACAGTATCATAATTATCAAAATCATTAATCTCATTTATTGTAATTGGTAAATGTAATATAATTTTTTCTTCATCTGTATTTATTGATTCAATCACTTTATTTTCAATTTCAATTTGCGGATGTATAATAGTATAATTTTTTGGCTTACGCCCACGTTTTTTATGTATTATTTCTGCCATTATCTAATTAATAGATTTATATCTTTATATCTTTGAAATTTATTAAATATTTTTGAATAAAAATTTTATAACTATACATAATAATGCAAGATAAATATATGTATAAATATTATAAATATAAATTTAAATATACAAATATTAAAAATAAATATAAAAATATATCATATCCTTATATATTATCTGGTGGTTATAATGAAGATGACACACCAGATGACACACTAGATGACATACCAGATGACACACCTGAAGAAACATCTGAAGAAATCCCAGATGACACACTAGAAGAAACTCCAGAAGAAACTCCAGAAGAAACACCTGAAGAAACACCTGAAGATACACCTGATGATATACCAAAAGAAATACCAAAAGAAATCCCAGAAGAAACCCCAGAAGAAATCCCAGAAGATATACCAAAAGAAATCCCAGATGAAACACCAGAAGATTCATCAAAAGACACACCAGAAGAAACACCAGAAGAAATACCAAAAGAAATCCCAGAAGAAACATCTGAAGAAATCCCAGATGAAAAATCAGATGAAAAATCAGATGAAACATCCGAAGAAACACTAGAAGATTCATCAAAAGATACACCAGAAGATTCATCAAAAGATACAGTTGATAAAGATACATCAGATGTGAATTTATCTCATAAAGTATTTCTACCACCAAATATAAAACAAACTGACAAAAAAATACCAGAACCGGTGAAAGAAATTGAAGGATATGATTATAAATTAATAGATGGATATATAAAAACAATAAATGAATATATTGTTGAATTTGAAACTACATTATCAAAAAGTATAGATGATACACAAACTGATGATGTTATTTTACCTTTTAAGGATTCAAAGGTATTAATGAAAATAATAAATAAGATATATGATTATATAATAAAAAATGATATTCCAATTAATCTTAATTTATATGAAAATAATTTACAAAAAACAATAGATCAATTAAAAATACAATTAGAAAAAGTTTATAAATTTTATAAACTACGATATCAATTATTTAATATAAATAATATATCAACAATGAAATATCCTAAAGAACAATATAGTATTCCTTCAAAAGAAAAAGAAAAGATTACTTTAGGGGAAACCAATATGAATTATGTTTTAGATTATGTAATTAGATATTATAAAATTACTGATATACAAGATATTGAAAAACTATTTACATCATTACTAATGGGATATAATAAAAATTACATATTTTATTATATGATATTAATTAGATGGTTAACAGTAAATAAAAAATATTTATATGTATTAAAAGATTATGTATCTATATTATCTTATAGTAGCTTACATAATTTTTTAGATCCAGATAAAAATATGGATGAATATATATCATTTATTATAATTTTAATTAATAGATATATTACACGTTTTAAATTTGATAGATTTTTAGAAATTAAACCATATACAGACTTTGAAAAGTATGAACTAAATAAAACAGTTAAAATGGAGACAACTAATGATGTAATAATATCACAATATGATTCTAAAAATGGTGCATTATTATATGATTATAATATAATGAAATTACAATCACAAATATCATTTAATGATGTAATTATTATTTTGTATAATTTATTTAGAACTAAACTAATATATCATCAATAATTTCATCAATATATTCAAAAAATGTAATATTAAATAATTCTAAATTATCAAATAATGTTGGATATTTTACTTTAATATCATCTATATCATTCATATTATCTTTTGGAACATAAACCGTTTTAACTCCTGCTTTTTTCGCACCTAATAATTTAAAATGTAATCCACCAATTTTAGTAATTTTACCAGTTAATTCTATTTCTCCAGTCATTGCAATATTATTTTTAATAGGTCTATTTAATATACGTGAAATAAATGCACTAGTAAATGCACAGCCAGCACTTGGTCCATCTTTTGGTGTAGATGTTGCAGGTGCATGTACATGAAACCCATTTTTAAAATGAGTTAACAAATATTTATCCAAATTATTAATATTTGGATATTTATTAATATTTTTTTTAATATATTCTATTGCTGCGGTTAATGAACAATAAACAGATTCTTTCATAACATCACCTTGTTTTCCTGTTAATTTAATCTCAAATCTATTTAAATTAGGATCAAAATTATTAAATATTTGAATTGGAATAATACCACCATTACTGCTAGTTGCATATAAACCATTTATTATTCCAACTAATGGTATGCTATGTATAGTATTAGTATTAATTTCTGGTTTATCTAATATTCTAATAATAATATCTTTTGTAATTTCATTAAAATTATTATTAGTAAAATCATTTCTTTTATAAATTTTATCCAAATTTAATGTTAAAAATATTTGTTCTATTTTTCTTTTAATAGACCTAGCACCTGCTTCATTAGTATAATTATCAATAATATATTCAATTAAATCATTTGAAACATGAATCCATGGTTCATGTAATAATCCAACTGATTCCGCAATCTCTGGAATGATAAACTCTTTCACAATTTGTATTTTCTCAGTAATAGTATATGCATCCATTTCTATTTGTTTTAATCTATCTAATAATATAGGATCAACAAGATTAGCATCATTATATGAAAAAATCATAATAACTTTATCTAATGGGAAATCAATACCTTGGAAAAATCGATCTTGGAATGTTTTATTCATATTTGGATCAGTTAAATGTATTAATATACTTGTAATTTCATTAATTGATCCATGTTTTGAACATGATTTATCTAATTCATCAAAATATAAAATACATCTTTGTTTTCCCATTTCAACCATCTTTTTTATAATTAATCCTGGTTGTGATCCAGAATAAGTATAACCATGACCATGTAATATTTCACCATCATTTTGTCCACCTAATGTTATTTCTGAAAAAGGAATATTTAATGCTTTACTAACTGATTTAGCAAGTAATGTTTTACCAACACCAGGAGGACCTTGAAAACCAAAACTTGTTCCTTTACTTTGAGGATTTGTAATCCATTGTCCAATTATTTGTAATAAATTCTTTTTAGCTTCCTTATGTCCATATGATAAATTTACAAGTTTATTTTCTATTTCTGTTAAATATTTAGTTGATTCTGTTGAATCTGAATTAATATTTTGATATATTATATCATCTTGTGGTGTAGGCCACGGATAGTTTAATATATGTTTAACAAATATTTGTTGTTTATAATATTCATTATTAACTAATGTCATCTCTTCTATTTTTTCTAATGTTACTATTTTTACTGATTCTGGTATATATTTATTTGTAATCAATTGATTTTTAATATTAATATCTTCATGAGATAATGTTTTCAATTTAGTTAATTCTTGTTTTAAATTATTTGATGAATTTTTTATTTTTACTAATAAATAATATGGTAATCGTTGAGCTAATAAATTATAAATATGCGGGCTATTCATTTTTTTTTCTTTTATTAAACCAAATAATAAACTAGCAACATCCGCATTATCATTTGTTCCTAATAGTAATAGGAAAATGTAATCATACATTATTTTTATATCAGAACCTTTTGAAATAAAGTCTTTCATAATTGTAACAAAACTTGATTGTGTAATTGATAAATATTGTTTATAATAATATTTTAATAAATTTATATATTCAACTGATGATAATGTATATATATTACCCAAATAATTATATCTTATAAATTTTTTAACAAATTTTGTATCTATTTGTGTTTGATTTAATTTATTATAGAAATCCTCTTTTAATTTATAAATAATAGGATAATTTATTTGACACGTTTTAATTACACATGATATAGTATCATTTATAAAATAACCTTCTATTTTTATATACTCATTATTAATATTTTTAATCCATAATTCTCTATTTAATTCTAATATATCAGATTCTGAAAATTTACTAGGTTTTCTCCAATAATAATCCTCAATATGATTTGATACTTGAAAAATATTAATTTTTGTTGGAATAAAAAGTTTGTCAATTTCATTTATAAGTGCTAATTGCGAAACACTTAAATTATCTTTCATATCATATATAATTATTAATTCTAATAAACTAGGAAATCCAATATTACCTATTATTATTTTTAATGATTTCTCTTCTTCATATAATGGTAAATATAATGGATTATTTTTAATTATATATGTAATCTGTTTAAATAATTCATCATTACATTTACTATTTTGAAAAATTTCTAATATATAATCTAATTGCGAAACTGATTCAAGTTTATGTAATATATAATTATTATATGTTATTATTATATTTTTTGATATATTAAATATACTACTTAATATTTGATTTTTAAATAATACATCAATATTATTATTAATATATAAATAATCTATATGTTTTTCTAATTTTAAAATTATATCTGATAAATATTTATACCTAAATTGCAAAAACTCTAATTTTATTTTAGAGTTATTATCTAAATTACTCATTATGAATATTAAGATTTAAAATATTAATAATTACAACACAATTCGTTTAATGATAAAATATATTGTTTCTACCTCTTTGATATAGTATTATAGCCAAAATATATATATAAATTGACTATTATGATTTATATTTAAACAATATTAAACGCACTTAAACATTATTTTGTGTGTTTGATTTAAAAAAATAATATAATATATATTATATAATGCCAGCTAAAACTAAGCAATCCAAAACCCCCGTTAATGCCGCAACTGAGGATGTGGCACCAGTAGTTGACCCTGTTGTTCAGGTTCAACCAGTGGCTACACCAGCTGTTGAACAAAAGGCTGGAGCAAAGGGAAAAGCACCTGCAAAGAATAAGAAAGTAAATGAAGTTGTTGAACCTGTAGCCGTAGAGGAGCCAGTTGTTCAGAAAGGAAGTGGTAAGAAGAATAATAAGAAGGCGGAAGAGAAAACTGAGACTGTTGCACCTGTAGCTGTTGACCAGGCTGTAGAACAGGTAGGTGCTGGTAAGAAACCTGCTGCCCGAAAGGCTAAAGCAAAGGCTGCAACTGTAGATACAGATGATGCAAGTGCTAAACCAAAGAAGGCTGTGCAGAAGAAGGCTGTAGCAAAGAAGACTGATACTACTGAGGATACACAAGAAGCTGGTGAGACAACAACTAATGGGAAATTAGTTAGGTCTTTTAAAGTTCTACTACCAGAGAAAGAAGAGTATGAGGGGCGATTCACTGGATTAACTCCTTATCAGGCTGCAAATAAGGCACTCAGCAAGTATTTCCGAGAGAATAAGAATGTAGAAAATATTGCTACTACTATTACATTCCAGATTTGCGAGTCTACCCGTAAATCCAACAAGCATGAGTATAAATATACTGGTTCTCGTGTAAAGCTTGATGTTCCTGTATCTTATACCATTCAAGATGGACGTGTAATTAGCAAGAATTTTAAGAATATTCTTAAGAAAGTGAAAAAGACAGAGCCAGTAGCTGCTGATGCAACTGCTTAAATTATATTAAATTATTAATTTATAATTATAAATTATTAATTTAAATAAAATTATTTCAAATTATTAATTTTACAGTTTATTATATTTATAAATAAATATATTTTTTTATATTATTTAGAATATATATTCTAAAAATGAAAATAAAATTATTTTCATTTCTTGAAGCATTATGCCGTATCATATCCCTGCTCAATCAGCCGTTGGTCTTCTTAAGCAACTAATTTTTTGAGCTTTGCTTTAACACTGCCCATAGTGAGAAGCCGAACGAAGGTATTTGACCCCTTAACGATTTCATGGATGATTCCCGGCGGTAACTCTACTAAGCTTACTCCAGGAGTGCCAGGAATGACCGTCTTACATGTAGAACACACGTAGAATGGATTATTGAATTTATCCCTGTATTTCCCACGGTTTTCACCAGTCTTCGTTGGGTTCTCAGAGATTGCGCATGGAGACTGTGTGTGGATCTCGTAACAGTCTTTGTGGACAGAGCCTATTTTTTCTTTTAGTCTAGGTTGTCCCGTGGTGGATTTACCACAAAACCGGCAAAGGTCCATGGTATGTTATATATGAATACTAAATGAAATCATTAAATACTTATTATTTCAATTTTTTTATATATTATAAATATCATCACATTGTTTATTCAATGTTTCTAATCTGCATTTCCATTCATTTGCATCAACTATATTATTAGTATGTATATTTGTAAAATGATCATTTATTAAATCTGTTAATAATTTATTTTTATTTTCATCTAAATCAATAGATCCATATATTAATTCATTTTTTAAAAAAGTACATAAATTAATATATTCTTGTTTATAATCTTTTTCTTCAGTATTATCTTTTTCTAATTCATCTAAAAATAATAATTTATCATTAATATAATCAATTGTTATATTACAATAAGATAATTTCTCTATTATTGGTTGTAAATGTTCTGCCCATAATGGATTTTTAGCTAATAATAAATTAGCTCTATTTTGCAATGTGTGTTTTCTTTCATTATAAAATATACAATCAATTTCGTCTGTTATATTATTTACTTCATCTACTTTATTAGATTGACATAATAAACTATAATTATCTTGAAGTAGTTTAATTGTCTCAATTAATTGTAAATGATTCATTGTATCTAATTCTTCTTCAATTAAATGAAATTTATTTAATATATCTGTTTTATTTTCTTCTGTAATTTTATCATTATATTGTAAATGTATTAATGCATTAGTAATGTGTGTTTTAATTAAATATATATTTTGTATTTTTTGTAATTCAGTTTCATCTATTTCTGATATAGTTAGTGTATTATCATCCGTCATTATATCCATAGGATTATTTTTTATTAAAATACATTTTTCAATACCTGACTTTTTATCAGTAATAGTTACATGAATAATAGAATTTAAATCTACTTTAAAACTAATTTCAATAATTGGCACAGCACCAATAGTTAATTTATCAAAAATAATTTCACCTATTAAAAAATTCTTATTAGCAATTAATCTTTCGCCTTGATATACTTTAATTTTTATAATATTATCTCCTGGTGAATCAGTTGTGTATTTTTGTGTTCGTCTAACTGGTAATGGTGTATTTTTTGGAATAATTATTGAATAAGAACCATCTGCTAATTCAACACCTAATGATAAAGGCAAAACATCTAATAATATTACATCATCAGATATACTATATTTATTCTCAATAATACCTGCATATAATCCTGCGCCTTGAGCAACAATATATTCCATATCAGGATGTATCCAATAATTTTTTTTTGTAATTCTTTTTATTGTTTGCTGTAATATTGGTATTCTATTAGTTCCACCTACTAAAATAACATAATTAATTAATGGAAAATCTGTAATAATTTTTGTTAAAATTGTTTCAATATTTGTAATTAATTTTTTTGATAAATTTTCAAATGTATTTTTAGATAAATTATAATTACTATCATTTAGTTTTATTTCATAATTATCTAAATATGTTAACTTTTCCTTAATTAATTGTGCTTGATTCCATACTGTATTATTAATATTCATAATATTAGTTGTTTTTTTAATATCTTCTATTATTACTTTAGTAAAATCATCTCCACCTAATGTTATACCATTACTATGTATCACTTCAAAAAACATATCCGATTTTTGTAATATTGTAAAATCCATGGTTCCACCTCCTGTATCAATTACTAATATTAATTCTTCTTCATTTACTGAATAATTTAAACCATATGATAATGCTGCTGCACTTGGTTCATTTATTATTCTTAATATATCAAATCCAACAGATATAAATGAATTTTTAATTATATCTCTTTGTGTATCATTAAAATTTGATGGCACTGTTATTACAGCTTTTATTATAAAATTATTATCAATAATTGTAGTATTTATATCTTGGTTATCTTTACATATTAAAGTTCTATAAATAATATCATATAAATGTTTAAAAAATATAATTAATAAATCATTATGTGTATAAATATCATCATCAAAAGCAAATGTAGTATTAGTGCCAATAGATATTTTAAAACTATGGATTATATCCCAACATTTTAATGGAATATAATTACCACAATATATTTTTCCATTTTGTTTACCTATTTTTGATGGAATAATTTTAAAAATCCCATCATTTAATACTACCGCTTTATTATTAATGAAATGAGTTATAACAGTATTTGTTGTTCCAAAATCAATACCCACAAGTATTTGTTTAATAATATTCATATGAATATATTATTAAAAAAATAATTATTTAAACGAGATTTTTCCTTTTGAATTTACCAATCCTACAATATTATTTTGTTTATTATTTATTATATCATATAACTCATTTGTTTCCAAATCCCTCAAATAATATGTTTTCTTATAAAGTAATAATTCAAAACCATTTATATCTTCAAAATTATCACCATTAAAATCATCATTTGATACTTGAGTCTTAGATTTATGTTTCTTTTTCTTAATTTCATTTATTATTTCTACTGGTGTATCTACTTTTTGTTCAATGTCTTCTAATTCTACTACTTGTGTCTTAGATTTATGTTTCTTTTTCTTTTGATTAATATTCTCTGATTCTATATCTTGAATAATATTCTCTGGGTTTATATCTGGAATAATATTCTCAGGGTTTATATCTTGAATAATATCTTGATTAATATTCTCTGGGTTTATATCTTGATTAATATTTTTTAGTTTCTTTTTCTTTTTAATAATATTCTCCGGTATTGTATCTTGAATAATATTATCTGGTATTATATCTTGAATAATATTATCTGGTATTATATCTTGAATAATATTTTCTGGTTTTATATCTTGAATAGTATTTTCCAAATCATCGGCTATTTTAGTATGAGTATTTTTAATAGGTGAAATAGGCGCATCTTCTAATAATTTATTATTTTTATATTTATTTAACTGTGATTCTAAAATATTAATATAATTAGTTTTATCATGTAATTGCTTATTTAATGAAGTAATATAAGATACTTTTTTTAAATTATCATAATCTTCTTGTATCATTTTTAATTCTTTTTCATAACTATCTATTTTATTATTTAGTTCTTTTATTGTATTTTGTAATTGAGCGTTTTCATTTATAATATTAATAATATCATTATTAATATTATCTGTAAAAGTTTTAAAATTAGTTAAAACACAATTATTTTTAGTCATTAATAATATATAAAAATTCTTTTTATATATTATTATTATAATGGAAACTGATTATATTACAATAACCTATCAAGGAAAAAAAGAAAAAATATTGAAATATATTACAGAATCAAAATTACAATTTAATAAACGTATGGAATATATTACATTGTTAGAAAAAGCCGGTATTCCATGGATGGAAGCTGATAGAATATCAAAAGTATGGTTTTGTATTACATTTAGAAATTGTCGTTATTCATCTGATATATATAATAAAGTTATGTCATATCAAAAACACACTAAATAATAATTAACTACTACTCTGATCTTCTGCCCATTTTTTATTAATTCTATTACCAGATACTGTGCGTGAGTCATCCCATTGTTTTAATCCTACAGAATAATTAGATGATTCACTTGGGCATACTTTACATGGTGTTGTATTAATACATACTGGAGGACGAGTCATTGGCACTTGCCATTTATTAGTATTTAAAATAGTATAATCATTATCCCAATCATTTGCTATTTTATCGCCTATTGGATTATAAAAATCAGATGGTAATTCACTATATTCATGATCTGATTTCATTTTTCCATTTGTCTGTCTTACTTTTGCCTTTCCTTCCTTTTTTAATACTTCAAGTGATTTAATTACTTCATCCATTGTTAAGAATTTAGATTGTAATTTGGCACGCATATTATCAATATCAGTCGCATCAATTATTCCTTTACTTGCTAAATCAACTATTAATGATTCATAATATTTATTTGCAATATCATCCGCAGTTGATTTAGATGTGGATGAGTCGTTTAATTCATTCATTCTACGTGTTCTTAATACATTTATATCATTATTTTCTATTTTCCTTAATTTATTTAAAAGATCTTCTTTAATTTCTTTTGCTTTTTCTATATCACTAACAGTATACAAATTTTTAATTTTTTCATCTAATTTTGCAATTTCTAATTTAAGAAGTTCAATAGTATTATTATTTTGGGCTGCTGGTTGAACTACTGGTTGAACTACTGGTTGAACTACTGGTTGAACTACTGGTTGAACTACTGGTTGAACTACTGGTTGAACTACTGGTTGAACTACTGGTTGAACTACTGGTTGAAC
>Ga0214921_10005162_pt1 | contig 18610 bp, 26 predicted proteins | sample LL1505_MetaG_FD_177992 | JGI IMG/M metagenome (GOLD analysis project Ga0214921, IMG submission 177992) | Freshwater microbial communities from Lake Lanier, Atlanta, Georgia, United States - LL-1505 | ecosystem: Environmental > Aquatic > Freshwater > Lake | place: USA: Georgia | collected... | reverse complement strand
CTGAGCATTCACACATGTTTAAGAATATACCATTATCCCTTCATGAAACAAATGCAGGTGTAAGACAAGCAGCCAAGTCTCTGGAGGGTGGCACTGCAATAGGGCCCAATCCAGTAAGCAATTCTAAGAAGTAATTATCTCTCAGCAGATAACCAACTGGCCCTGTGCTTACATACCCAATCTAATAATGCTCTCTCAAACCCCACGTCCTTACCCTCTCTCTCACTCATATACCATTTATTTCTAAGTATATGCTCTCTCTCTGCTCGAAAGCGTTTGTATAGAGCAGTACTTGAAAAATCCATACCCGACACAGCTATCATTGTATATATATTTAGTCCGCAAAGAGTGTAAAATAGTCTCGTATTACGAGCCCACCTCCCTCCCCTATTTTATGCTCCTTCAAATTTATTTATTTCATGAGAGCAATTTTTTTTGTAAATTCTCTGCTACAATCTTCTTATCATCAAGTAAATCTTTTTTCATTAATTCCAGTTCTCTTGTAGCTACGTCCTTACGTAAAAACTTAATAAATTCATACCTAGGTTCAATATTCAAGACTGATAGGTGTTTAACAATAATCAAGAAAAGTAAAGCTTGCTCATCTTCATCAAGCCCTCCAACAAACTGCATTTCCATCATAACTCTATATCTGAAAAACTCTCTTCTGTGATACTTGTGTCCCTCGCACCAATTTTATAAGCAGATATTTCTGTCTCTTGTGGTGCAACCTGCACTTTGCTACTATCTAGATAGCTATCCAACCAACCAGAAATTGGGTTAGATTTTTCATTAAAAATCTTTTTATAACCCAAGGATCTCAATCTAGTATCACAAAGCCATCTAGCATACCCACCCAACACATCAGCATTTAATCCAAGCAAGGAACCTTTACTGAAAAGATAATTGGCCCACTCTACTTCATTCTTAGCTGCTTGCTCATAAAAAGCATAGATCTTGTCTTCATTCTTTTTTACTATGGATGTGAATCCTTCCTTGTCTTCATCCCGTAATATTTTAATTAAATTCTGAGTTATACCAAAATGCAAGGACTCATCTCTTTGAATGAATTTAATTATCTTAGCATTACCTTCCATTTTACCTCTATAACCAAAGTAAAAACTGCATGCAAAGCTGACATAGAATATGAGCCCTTCCATGCAATTGATGGCGAGCACACAATCAAATATCTTTTCTTTCAAATCTTTTTTATTGTCTGAACCTAGAATTTTATCATAATTACTGCGAATCACCTCTGCTCTTGTAACAATCTCTTTATCATCCATGATGCTGTCAAAGAATGCTGATGCATCTGGATGCACATTGTTCAACAGATAGGAATATGAATAACTATGAATACCTTCAAAGCGTTGCCAGGTGTTCATGCATATCTCCAATTCTGGATTTGACACATAATCTTTTAATGAATGTATGGACCTGGATAACATGCTGTCACCTAGTGTCTGAAATTTTAAATTGGTATCAAATACAAATCGCTCTTCTTTTGAGAGTTCCTTATAATCCCCACGATCTTTTTGCAGAGAGATCTCATGTGGCCACCAGAAGAATTCTTCTTGCTTTTTAAACAGTTCAAAGAATATAGGGTACTTGAACTTATCGTAACGCTGCAGATTTAGATCCTCACCAAGAAACAGGGGTTGCTTGGTGTAGTCTATGTTTTTAAAATTTAAAACAGTCTTCATGGTATTATTTATTGTACAATCACAACTTGCAGGCTCCACTGGAACAATCATTAGTTGATTGCTCTTTGTCGCCGTCATCTGTATTGTTATAGTATAAACTTATGAGTCCCATGCTATAAGCATACATCAATTCCTTCATGACCTTGCTATCTGGCAAGCTATTATTTGAATAATGGCTATAATTGTAATATATGTTTGTTGATATGGCCATGTCGATATATTTCTGAATAACAGCATTAACATTTATTATGCCAGTATTATCTTTAAAATCATATGCAAGTTCATAGTTCTTTTCATATTTGCCTATGCCAGGAACTAAGACGGGGAGCTTGCCCATCTTGGACATTTTATAGGTGATAAGTGATCTCACCGGTTCCACTCCATTAGTAGAGCACTGAATGACAGAACTTGACTCACAGGGCATGCAGCTGGAGAGAGTGGAATGACGTACTCCATGCACTTTAATTTCTTCTCTTAATTTATCCCAGTCAAGAGAAAGTTTTCGCTTAACAACATCATCTACTTTCTTCTTATAAGTATCAACAGGCAATATGCCATTAGCATACTTTGTATGAGCAAATTTTTCACATTTGCCTTTTTCCTTGGCTAATTGAAGACTAGATTTTAAGAGTGCATACTGAAATTGTTCCATCCATTCATCAAGCAGTAATAATGAATTGCGTGAACCATAGCTCACATCATTCCTTGCAAAGAATGCTGCAAGATTGGTAATACCAATTCCCAAACTTCTTCGCTTTTTAGCAAAATTTTCAGCAGCTTTATTAAAGTAATACTGTACATCTATCACTTCATCAAGAAACCTCACAGCTAGATCGCATACTTTTTCAAGGTCTTTCCAGTCCTTTATCTCCAACATATTAATAGCAGATAAAATACACATTCCAATTTCAGCATCTGGATCATTAAAATCTGTTAAAGGGATAGTAGGCTGTATCACCTCTGTGCACAAGTTGCTCATGGTTATTTTATCTAGCCAAGCACTATGCTCATTAGCAGTATCAACATTGAGAATATAGATTCTACCTGTCTCTACACGCTCTTTTACAATGAGACTAAACAGCTTGCGAGCAGATACTTTCTTCTTAACTTTGACCCGCTTATCTTGCTCACACTCCTCATACACTTTATTAAACTTTGGTGTGCCCCATGCTTCAAACAAATGCGGAACCTCGTGTGGGCTAAACAATGTAACATCTTCATCTTTTATGACCCTATCATAGAAAAGTTTTGACATGCCAACAGTATAATCAAGTTTGCGTACTCTATTATCATCTGTGCCTGCATTATTCTTAAGAACTACCACATCCTCAATCTCATAATGCCACCATTGAATATTGGTTGTTGCAGACCCGCCGCGCAATCCATTCTGCTGCCATGCTTTGACAGAAGCTTCATATATCTTTAAAAAAGGAATGACACCTGTATGCACAACTTCCCCATTCTTAACAGATGTACCAATGGCACGAATGCGTGAAATGTCAATGCCGATGCCACACTTATTAGCAGTAGCAATTGAAATTGCAGTTCCAGATGCAGTTATGGACTCTTTTGTGTCATCTACACCAATGAGACAACAGCTAGCATAACTCTTTGAGTTTGTTCTCAGGCCTGCTACAATAGGTGTTGGTAGATTAATTTTATGCTTAGAAATGGCATTATAAAAACGTCTCACGTAATCCAATCTTGTGGCAGTAGGGTAGTTAATAAATGCGTATAGAGCAATCAAGATGTAAGCAAACTGCGGAGTCTCATATATTTTATCTGTGACTCTATTCTTAATTAAATACTTGTCACACAGTTGCTTGATTCCTGCATAGGTAAAATTTAAATCCCGATCATGATCAACCCATTCACCTGCCTTATTAAGTTCATCTTCTGAGTATTTTTCAAGAATAATGGGATCATAAATTTTCTTTCGAACACCCACGTGGATCACATCCAGCAATCTTGGTGCATGTTTACCGCCCCATACATCTTTACGCAGCTGATAATTTAATAATCGCCCTGCAACATATTGATAATTTGGTTTTTCTAGGGAAATGAGATTAGCCGCAGAATCAATTAACACCCTGTGAATATCAGCCGATGTGATATTGTTGATCATGTTAAGCTTGGCATTGATTTCAATCTCTGATAAGCTCACATCCTCAACGCCTGTTACTGCCCAATTTATAATTTTATGTATTTTCTCTATGTTAAACTTCTCTTGTTCACCGTTGCGTTTTTTAATAAAAATTTGGGAAGTCATAATATAATTTATGCTGAGAAGGTACAACTATGTTAAAGTATTTGAACTTAAAAATCAATGTAATTTTTTGAGAAATTCTGTTATAATAACTACGCAAATGGATGTAAATGAAGCAAGTACGGTCGTCGTTACTGCAGTCTTAAAATTCCATTTTTTGTCCAGTACAGCAGTTTCTCGATTAAATTCTTGATTTATTTGGTCACTGAGACTTTTAAACTTTTCTGTAACTACGTCAGTAATGTTTTTAAATTTTAAAGCCATTTCTGTTTCAAGGCCCCGTATCTTTATGCCCATGTTTGCATCTAACCCCTTAACTTTGTCGTTAACATGGTTTCCGATATCAACAATTCTCAATCTAATTTCACTATCCAATGATTCAATATCTTTGCTTAAAGCTTTTACTTGTGTTTCGAGATTTGCTAATTGTGTTATAACTGATGGCTTACCATTGCCTTGGTAAACCGTTTTAAACAATTCATCAACACTCTTCTTAACGACGTGTAATCCTGCATCTGCACTACTCTTATCTCTATTGATTTTCTTTTTCATCTTACATTAAATGTATACTTGATAGTACCTTTCTTGAGAGAATACACCCTGCCCTTCACCTTGCCGCTTGTTTCTCTGGAGACAACACTGAGAATATCACCCGTAACCACGGGTCCGTTGACTATTACTTCTGATCCAAGATTAATAGTATAAGCGCGGGTGCCCCTCTCAACATCATAAACCTTGATCAATCCTCTATCAGCAACAGCAGAATAACAAGAACTCATTATTATTATTTAATGTTCTATTATTACTCTTTAATAAATAATTAGGATAACCATATGGCTGAAAATATTACAAAAATCGTAGTCCGACGCGGCACAGACAATCAAAGAAGAACTGCAAACACAACAGGTATTCAATTTAACATAGGAGAGCCTGCATATGTTGTTGATACCAAGAGGCTTTACATAGGCGATGGCCAGACAATAGGTGGTCTCCCGGTGGGTACACGCAACCTGGGCCCTGTGGATCAGCTTTTTGGTACCTATCTGACTACAGGATTCACACAAGTAGCATACAATATCCTTGTTAGTAAGAGCGCAGAAGCAGGGGACATCATATATGACAGAGCTACAAAAACCATCTATGCTTTGACGGGTTACAATGTTTTCCCGCCATTATCTTCAGATTTTGTAAAATATGATAGTTATGTTGTTATTAACCCAACAGAATTTTATTATGATAATCTGACTCTCAATCTTCAGGATGAAGGTGTATGGAGAAACAAATTGAATTCTAATGTAGTTGATGGTATCACTCTGACCAAGATATCCCCTTATGATCCAATACAGATTTCACCAGGTTCAGATGTGGCAGGAGTCGAGAACACCAACTTCAAATTCATACCACCTCAAAGTCTCTATCTCAATACATTAAACAGCTTCTACTACCCACAAGTCATAGAAGTTGGTGCAAATGAATTTATTGGCAGATGTGGTACATCAAAATTATCATCTTATCAATTCTCTACAATACTACCCACTCTTGGCTTGGCATCAAGCAATGGCATTGTCAATAGCAATCTGAACAACCAAACAACTTTTTCTCTGGATACCAATTTCTTTAAAGTGGTTCCTGGTGCACCTGTGGGCAATCCAGTTAATAATAATTTATCATTTTTTGCAAACACAACCATACACCCTACTCTGAGTGTCACAGGTGCCATGACAGTGAGCAATACCATTAGTGCCAGAGACAGCATTTATGGTAACAACATAACAGCTAACGTTTTTAATGGATCAGGGGCAGGAATTGTGGCAAATACATTGCCAGGAGCTGCCATAACCAACAACTCCATCGTGGGCACAAAGATGAACGTTGATGCCATCACAGGACAAATACCTGGTGGTGCAACACAAGACACAGATCAGTTTCTCATAGCTCGTGCTGGTGCATTGTATAAGATAACAAAAGCCAATCTCCTCACTGAATCAATAATTGCAGGGGATGGCATAAGTGTAGTATTAACACCTTAAAAAATGACTCCTTTGTACGAAGCAAAAATCAAATGCATTCTGGAATCACTTGGAACCATATCCCCCTTTGTAAGTAGATCACAATCTGTTAACGCTATCCCTGGCACCAATCAAGGCACAACTAATCCTGATCTAGTTAATACATTTCCTAGCAGCTTAAAATCTATACAAGTAAGTTTACCGAAAAAGAAGAAAAGAATTAAGCAGCGGAAAACAGATCAATAATATTCTTAGCCCTGTTCCCCACTTGTTCTGCCCATTTGCTATTCTGTAATTCTTTTGCAGCACCCTTGTAATCACCCTTTATAATATATTCTTTTGTTTTAACAAATTTATTCAATCTACCATAACCAAGATTAAAAGACATGTCAAGTAGGCCCAATTTTATCTCTCTTGGAAGTCCATCAAAAGCAGGTATATAATGCTTCACATCCACATAAGCTATCTTCAAGCATTCGCTAAACAAATCTTGCATTTGCTTTTCATTCAAATCAATGCCACCAGACATGACACGATCATAGTCTATCTTTAATTTGTTAAAGATGGCTCTAGCATCAGGTCTCATCATGTTGAACCCAATGCCCACTGTGGGTATTCCTAGAGAATCTTTGTATATGTGCGGCTTTACACCCTCATGTTTTTTTATTAAACCAAAAATATCATCAAATGTAAGTGTTTTATTTTCTGCTTTTTGAATTATTGCAGGAGGCGAAACTGGCGGTGGAGGAGCATCAGCTACCTCTTGAATTATTTTCTTAACTTTTTTATAAAACTGCACACAGATATTTAATTGAGTACAGCAATTTTTACTATTTTTGGATTATTATTAGCAAAATATTCAGCATCTTTCTTATTAACAAAAAACACATCGACAACTGGCAGCTTCCCGCTGGATGCTGTGCGTGCTCTCACTGCACTGCCAGTATCCACAGCTCTGACCAACCCCACATTGGGAATAATAACTTCCTTGTTATAAGGTATGATGCGTGGGTCCACTGCAATGGAGTCACCTTGCTTGAGCGTGTGCCCTGTTGAACTACGAAGTTTACTGCTATCAGCATCAGTTGAACCACCCCGGGCCCAGTACACTGTCAATCGTACTGTAAGAATTTTTAAAGATTTGCTATTTGTCTCAGGAATAAGAACACCACGATAGTTAATACCTTCATTCTTCACAGTAATCCGCTTGGCTGCTTCTCTCTCCTGTGTCATAGGCATTGCCTTGAGCTCTGCCTTGAGATCTTTAATCTCAAACTGTTTTTCTGTGTAAGATGTTATGCAACATGGTGTTACACAGACTAAGATACACAGTGCCATTAGTTTTAGTATTTTTATTTTGTTCATATATTTGAGGTACTGTTATTACAGTGTCTACCGGTCACAGTAGAGAGAGCAATTGCTCTTGTGTAATATTTAATCAATTGTACAGGAACATCAATTGACATCAACAGCTTTATGCAGCAATGTTGGTAATGAAGTGTTTAAGATTAGTATTCCTGTTTGTCCAGCCTTTAAGGAACTTGCTTAATTTAGGTTTACTTTTGGCTAGATTATTATAAAATGTTTGGCGCTGGTCAATCACTTTTAAGGCTGTTTCTTGTGCATTTCTGCTGGCCACAGCTTCAAGAGTCTTCACCCCAATGACACCATCTGGTGCAGTGCCTACAGCTCTTTGCAAGAATTTGTTAGCTTGCTTGGCACCAGTATTTACACAACAATCAAAATACACTTCACCAACAGGCTTAGCAAATTGCGCACAATTAAACTGCATCCAGTATTCTGCGAAATAAATGTTCTTGGCTTGCTCAACAGTTAATTTCTTAATGTCCACATCTGGATGACTTCTCTTGTCAATGCCATACTTTGTCTCACCACCAGGATCATCAGGATCATTATCATACCCACCTTCTGCATCTAAAACAAACACAATGATGTCATCAAATCGGGTATTCATGATGTATTACTCCCAGGGAAATACAACCCACACTGCTGTATCAACACTCTTAATGTACACATCAGGCTTGTATTTTGTATTGCTTTTAATAAAAAGAGAAGCTGTGATCACATCTTTGCCTTCTAACATATCTTTTGTATTTATGAAACTATCACCTGTATCAGATATATCATCTATAACCAATATCTTACTCAGCATGCTCAGATTGGGCACTTGGTATAATTCAGGTGCACCCTGTTGTTCATTATCATAAGATTTAATTCCCAAAGAATGCACCTTGCGGATATTGAGCATATTGCTCACCATGACACTTGGCACAAGTCCCCCTCTGCTCAATCCCATGATGCTGTAATCATTGATATTAGGATACTTGTCCTTGAGCCGTTCCACCAGCTTGGAGCACAATGATGTCACAGTACGCCAAGAAACAATGTTCTTTTCCATTGAATAATAGTAAATACAATGACTATAAAATCAACGTTTGTTGTTGAAAAAACAACTAAATAATTAAAATGGGTAGCAAGAGCTCAAGGTTTGAATCAGCCAGGTTGAAGATAATTAAGCGTGTAATAGAGAACCCAGAAGCCTTTAAAGCATGTGAGAGCTGTGACACAATTGTTCTTAGAGAGGAACATATCTGCCCAACATGCGGGGCATACCGGTTCACAAAATCAAAGAAGAATATAATAAAGATTGCAGAAGAGATAAAGAAAGAAATATCAAATTAAGCAGAAATTTTCTTCAAGTTGAGACGTTCATTCAGATGCTGTGAGAAGAAGATCACCTTTTTCATGAGTTCTTCTTTTTTCAGTCCTTTATTCTTTTTGGCTTGATTGTATAGATCAAGTACAAAGTCAGCAGTGATTTTCTTGCGTTCTTCACTCATGTAATTATTTAATCTCTATTTGAGTTGATTTTTTTTATTATTATAGTATATAGATATATGGAAAATAACTTCATTGAACAAATAGTTAACTCGGCACAAACACTACAGACAGACTTTGAAAAGTTCTTCGACAAAAAACAGAATGCTGCTTCCTCAAGACTTCGCAAAGGACTGAAGGCAATTGCAGATATCTGCAAAGCAGAGCGCAAGAAAATTTCAGAAGTTAGAAACAGCAGGAAGATTAAGAAATAAAATTCTTCTGCCTAAATACTTTCATGAAAGAAAGTACTTGGACAAGAGGCGTTCTATACTTTTCTATTGCAGCACTTGCAGCGCTTGTCACAGATATCAGTAAGTATAAACACTTTTCTGAGATTGAACCTGTATCCCTGTTGATACTGATATCTAATCTTATTCTGCAAGGACTCATTGCTGTGCGAGCTTTTCTTGATCAGTCAGTAAGCAGAGCTGCAGAGAAAAGAAACAAGCCTCAACTGTTAACAGAAACTAAGACTTTACCTAACTAAATCTTTTGTCTTGTCCCAAATGGAGTCAGGCTCTTTGCCTTCTTTGCGCCATGTATTGAGAATGGCATAATATACTAAATGCTGTTGATCCATCACAGATAGTCTGTTGCCAAGCTTATCTGTAAACTCTGTTATACCAGCGTTCTCTACAAGAGCTACACCTTTGTATGACTTGAATCTTATGTTGTACGCCTTGATGAGAGTGTTGTACCGCAGCACGCCAAATGCGGTGAGTAATCCCCGGCCATCATCCATGAACCCAATGAATCCAGAGTTCTGTGCATCATATTGAGTGGGGGTTGATGCATCATAGGATGCAATCTCATCTTGCACCTTGTCTGGTGTGACTGTGGTGCAACCAGCAATAAGAATACTACTCAGCAAGAGTGTCGCGTATTTTTTTGACATTTTTTTCCTTTATGGCTGCTTCTATGTCTGATTCAAAGTTTATATCTTTTTGATTGAGCTGGCGATCCTTCATTTCCTTGGTATTTTTTGCACCAAACACATTATTAATAGCTGCAAATATGCCAGAAATTGCACCCAATACAGCTTCAAATATTCCAGTGGGCATAATTACTCAACATAACTAGCAGTAGCATCTCTGCATCCTTTGGCGATGGCATTGAGCACATCAATGGCTAGCTTGGTGTTGCCTCCAACTTTAACAAATTGCGCTGCATACAAATCTTTGATGGACGTTACATAATTAACCCAATGGGTTTTTTCAGCAGGTAAATAATCAAGCAATGCTTTTTGCAATTGGTCAGGAGTGGGAGCAGTACCGCGAGTAAGACTCTCTACAATTGTGGATACATGGTTGATCATTTTTGCCTTTTCAATCCGATCACTGCCCGACACAGCTTGATCAAGCACAACTGTGCATGTGAGCGTGACAGCTGGTGCAATGTAAGGAACAGCATTCTCCACAGATGCAGCTGCATCAATCTGCCCAGTAGGAGTTGTCGCACAGCCCACAAGCATCAACAGAGGTGACAGAATAAACGGTAGCATATTTTTCATACAAGTACTTAGTCAGGTATAAATTTTTTCAATAGTCTCTTCAAAGGTAATGCCCAGCAGGTTGGCAGCTTTCATGAGTGTACCATTTTCTCCAAGATAACAATTCGGATTCACATCAAACACAAACAGCTGATTGTTTCTTATTCTGTAATCTATTCTAAAATAACTAGTTATACCAAAAATATTCTTAATCTTTTCAGCAATATCGTGAATCTCATGATGGTGTATCAACTGACATGTCTCTATATCTGCTCTCTTCCATTTGTAATAAAAGTCACAAATTTTATTTCTCTCAACTTGTTTTTTGATTGACACTGCAAATATGTCAGGCACTTCACAATAACTATATTCATCTCCTTCTATGAATTCTTCCAGGTAACTGTCTGCATCGGTTGTATCAGGTATCCTACATAATACACTCTCTGGGGTCAACTTCATGCTCCCATGTGAGAATCTATTCTTGAGTATCACTGGGGCATGCAATGAGTCACTAGAGAAGGAGTTGGCTGGTGTCAGCACTGTGCCATGCACTCGAGTGAGCCATTTCTTTTTATCAACAAACTGTTCTAACACTGTGCTGTTTGCACCTGTGAACACAATGCCTCTAGCTTCCAACTCCAGAACACTCTCATGCAAACCAGATCCCGTATGTTCGTCATGATCACACAGATTAAAAACTTTCTCAATACCTTTGTCAGTAAGATCTTTAATATTGACAACAGGTGTGACACCAACACCAAGTGTTTCACCAATTCTGCATGCTAGTAGGTTGTTAGAAATTTTTTCTTCTTTTGACAGAGATGCATTGCAACTGTATATGACTGTCTCCACATATAGATTTATTAGTTATGTGTGCAGCTTGAAGTATATTTTGTATAGATAACATGCTGCCAGATGAGTGACAAGCCCGCAGAATAAAGTTGACAGAATATGGTATGCATCAAACATATCAAAGAAAGGGTTAAACATGGCAGATGTTAATACTCCCATCCAGAAGCTGCAGCACTCTGGACAAAGCAGAGGCTTTCTTATGTATGGTATCTTTACAATAAAATTTCTAATTGGAAGAAATACTTCTGAAAAACTAAACATCTGAGACAGAGAGAGAGACATCAAAAGAAATACTGCTACATCACCAATCATAGGAAATAAAGCCTCAAATTGTCACCCTCAGGCACAATGGTGCATGACTTGTAGGTGCACCTCTCTTTGACAAGAAAATTTGAATAAAATGTTTTTAATTCATCCTTATGAATGGTGTAGGTCTCACCAGCAATCATTTTGGGTGCATCAGGTATGGCACCCATGTTGGGTATGTCTGTTATGTCTATGGAAGGGTTCTGCACAACAAACTCTTCTATGAAATGTTTAAAGTCATCATAATTTTCACGAACAGTCTTTATGATGTTGTTCTTGCAAGAACAGTTTGGATTGCCATGGAAGCTATGCACATCTGCAGCAAGCGAAGGGAATCTTGACAGCAGCTGATGTTTGAAAATGTCAGATTTTCTGATGCCATGCAAAATGGTAAATGGAGCAACATTAACAGCAGTGATTATCACATCAATAGTTAATGCATACTTTCTCAGGATCAATATCTTACTTAATGCATATTAATATATGAAGACATAAATATTATGCATGCCGGTGTACTATCAAGATTACAAAGATTTACTACGAAGACAAAGAGCAGCAGTGGATAATTTAGCAAACATAGGCAACACACTGTACCAGCAAAATCCAAATAGAATGGCAGCGCCTGTAGTAATCCCCACCCCTACTCCAACAGAAACACCTGTAACTCCAACACCAACACCCACATCTACAAATACGCCTACTATAACACAAACATCTACACAAACACCCACAACAACTCAAACGCAAACACCAACAGTAACACCTACTAATACATCTACAACGACTCAAACGCAAACACCAACAGTGACACCTACAGTAACACCCACACCTCCAACATCAATATTAACAATAACTAATGTAGAACGATTTACTTATCCGTTCCCACCATTTAGTAGTGGGTTCAGAGTATATTATACAATTGATAATCGTTATAATCCTCTTTTAGAATTATATCATGGATATGATACCCCTCTCACTACACGTGATACGCCGAACAATAATCCTTTTATATTTCTACCATCATATGATAATATTAATCCATATAAATTTATGTTAACACAACAAAATGGTTCGGGAGGTTTCCCGACTCTTTCTTCGTTAGTATATACATATGTACCAACACCTACACCAACCCCATCAATTACGCCTTCAGTTACACCCACGCCCACAACACCCTCACCCACGCCAACCATTTCTTTAACACCAACCAGAACATGCACTCCTACCCCATCTATTACACCAACTATTACACCAACTATCACACTCACACCAACCCCTTCCATCACACCTACACCCACTATAACCCCTACTGTAACCCCCACTGCATCACCTGTATTCCCTGCATCATACAGAATAGCAGGCACATATGATTTTGCAAATGGTATACCGTATACATATGGATGGCTAGACGGTACATATGTATATACAAACAATACTGGTGCAGGTGGGCCTAATTATCAAATGACTAATTCGCGTGGAAACAATTTCTTCTTCTGGACAAATTATTTCGGTACAAATAGGTTTATTGTAGCAAATCAAAATGAAATACCATCTTTCACATACCAGGCTTTAAGTGCCTCTGATAACGTATATGTTGCACCATCAGGACGTTATGCAAATGTCTTGGGTTACATACAAGATGCATACATAGAGCCTGGTGTGTATTATAATTCTGTATGCATATCAGCTGCTGATCCTAACAGTATTTTTAATGGCACATACACCAGGCTCATTACTGCAGGAACAGGCATTGCTGGCGGCAATACAGAGAATGTTTATAGATACACAAGAACCAGATCAGGTGATGTCAATCCATTCTTTGTGTACAATTACTCTTCACAGACTTGGGTGCTGTCTTCTAATGTAACAGGATTATTACTGTACCATTCACTCACGGGTGATCAAAACTGGGAGGGTGATGGACAAAATGGGTTCAATAAATACTTGCCCCCTCTGTCTGGTCTCTACAGAACAGGTGATACATCAGCTCTATTTGCATTGAATGTCAGCCCTGGTGCATGTGCAGCCACACCCACTCCTACTCCCACAAGTACTGTTGCAACACCCACACCCACTCCTTCTGTTACCCCCACCAACACAATGACGCCCACAGTGACAAACACTCCTGGATTATCACCCACCCCCACTCCCACTGTGACACCCACAATCTCTGTTACACCGACTAACACATGCACACCTTCCATGACACCTTCTGTGACACCCACAATCACTGTAACACCATCCATAACACCTACAAGAACACCCACAAAAACACCCACCAGAACACCTACACCAACTCTGGCTACACCTCCTGCTCTGGTGTATAGTAGCAGTTACATTCCTCTGGAAATAACAAATGTGGGGCTATCTTATAATGTCAGTCAAATAGGCACAGGCAATCCCTCTCTGACATGTTTCAGAGGCACCAATTATGATTTCATAGTGTTAACACCATCACACCCTTTTGCCTTGAGAGTATCCAATGGCAACACCTCTTCACCAGTTGATGGTGCTTACAACAATGATGTTGCATCTGGCATTGCATCAGGCAGGGTGATGTTCACTCCTAATAGTGCAACTCCAGACACAATTTATTATCAATGTGCAATACATGGCAGCATGATAGGAACAATAAGCATAAAGGATTACAATTTATGAATGCATATGAAGCAGTAGAATATTTGAGATCCATAGACATGAGTGCTCTCCCTTACAAAGGACTAACAGGCATTTACTATGCAGATAAGACTGTTGATGGGGTGAACACACAAGAAAAATGTATTAAGTTTTATTTTGAAGTAAAAAAATCTTTGTCTGAGCTTGAAGCACATGAAATTGTGCCTGCAACCATAACCTACAACAACACTGTATTTCAAACAGACGTTGAAGAAGCTCCTGTATCAGAAAAATTGATAGCAGATTGTCACAACTTGAGCAGTGCTGTTGAACCTGTGAAGAGCAATTACATCAAAAGAAGACCTCTCATGGGAGGGTGCAGCAGCATCAACATTGGAAGTTCTGATGCAACTCTGGGCATCATGGTGTTGGATAAAAAAGATGGTCAGGTGGTGGCTCTATCAAATTGTCATGTGTTTGCTGCCAGTCAATTGCATGGTTATTATGCAGGAGGCAATGAACTTCTAGCTGGCAAGAATGTGTTGGGGTTGAGTGCTAGACAACCTGGTACCAATGCTTATAACCCCTATGGCAGCACCACACCAGCCATTGATTACATAGGCAATTGCAAGAGAAGTGTCCTGATAGGCAACAAAGACTATACAACTGATGGCTCTGGATGGATAAGAGACACCACTGTGGATGCTGCCATAGTGGGCATAGACAAGAGTTTAATTTCCAGTGTGAGTGTGAGTGCCATAGGCCTGAATGCACCTGGTCCATTCAAATTTGCATCTGATAATGAAATCACTTCTTTGTTGGATCCTGTTTCTCCCAATTACAGAGCTCCAGTTTTCAGATCTGGAAGAACATGTGGTCCCATAGGAGCCCCAGGAAACAGTTATTCATGTGCATTAAGTGTATCAGAATTTGGCATAGAAGCAGTGGGAACATACACAGGGTATGTATCATATTTCTCTGAGAGCTTCATAATAGAAGGTACTGCCATTGCCACCAGAGGAGGGGATTCTGGATCTGCAATATATGCTTTGTTGAGTGCCAGCATGCCCGCTCTTTCCACATGGAAGTGCATAGGACTGGTGTTCGCTGGGCCCAGTTTCAGTCCAAGCTATGGCATAGGAAGCAGAATTTCAGCTGTGTCTCAAGATTTGGATGTGGTTGCATGGAATGGCATAGTGCCTGTTCTGTCTGCAACAACTGACACCATAGTCTTATCTGCAGGTGAATATTTGCCATATTCCACCAGTGCCATCATCACTTTATCAGGCAGAAGATATCATCAGCTAGGCAGATGGTAATTTTTAAAAATATCATAGTACATCACAATAAATAATTGAATGCCCAATATTCCCAATACTACCGACTTGCAGAGAGCACAGAGACAAGCCAGTGACAGACTGTCAATAAGCAACTTCACAAAACAATCTTCACCTCAAGCAGCCATACGCACAACCACTGCAGCTCAACCCATTCAACCAGCATATACAACTACAGTGCAACTAACATATCCAAATGCTGTACTGGCAGAAAGATTTGGTAGCCGATGTGCAACTTTCATTCAAACACTGTGTGCATATGCACCCAGCAATGTGGTCACTGCTGCTTGCATATGTTCAGATGATAAAAATGCTTCCATCTTTCCTGGCAATGATTTCGGTCAATATCCTGTGTCATTGCAACAATTCTCTGGTCCATTCTTTGCAGGTGGCATTGGTGGATATCCCTTTACTGGCATAGTGGGCACTTTTGCATGGTCTTCACACATCACAGACACCGGTGCTCTGTTCTATTACATTCAACCGCACATTGGCATCACAGCTGATGGACAAGTGGGATTCATGATGAGACAGGGTCAAGCATCCAGATCTGCCACATGTGGTGCACTCAATGTGGCACAACAGTATGTGGCCACTGGTGGTGCAGAACCCACATTCCCTGGTGCATTTCCTTTTGGTGAATGGGATTTTCAACAATACACATTGACTCACAATCTCTACACCGCTGATGGTGGAGATGTAAGAACTGATCTCATCAACAACTATGATGAATATGAAGATGATGCAAGTGACCCCAATCCTCTGGGTTATGGTGCAAGAATGAAGATGGCCACTGATGCCACCAGAGATGCTGCAGCTGCTGCATTTAAAAGCAACATCCTACCTGCAGCTTACAGTGCACTGTTTGGTGGTGACAATTCCAGAGATGTGTTTGTGAGTGTGGGCACATTCATCAATGTGGATGATGGTTACAAAGCTTACATAGATACCACAAGTTTTGAGAGATACAATCCTGCCTCTCAAACCTACACCAATTACACCTCACAGTTCAACGCAGGGCTGTAATCACCCCTGATGCCCATCAATCTTCTGTGGCAGAAACAGGCATTTCTGCAGGAATAAGAAAGTTCTTTTTGGGAGAGGTGGAATGGTCAGTTGCTATGTGCCCAGGCAATGTGGCACCACCAGCAGTGTTCACAATGTAATTTGAATGGGGTGATTTGACAGTATGCGCAGTGATCCTAGTGCCAGTTAACAAGGACTCTCTCCTGAGAGTAACTGGCCTATCATAAGCTGCATTATCTGCAGTAACTTCATTCCTAATTGCTTTCTTGTGAGGTGTGGTACCGGCACTGGATCCACTGCATGTGGTATATTTGTCATATATGCTGGCACTCTCCTGTTGCTCTCTCTGAAATGCTTCTCTCTGAATTCTCTCTTGTCTATCTGCTGCCATGGCAGATTGAATCAGACCACCCACCAAACCAATGATAGGACCAATGGGTATGCCACCACCACCACCTCCTCCATTCATAGGCGCACCCTGCATGGGCATGTATGCTTGTTGTCTGGGCACCATGCCCATGGGTGCATATCCCTGTTGCATTGGTGCACCGCCCACTGGATACACCTGTCTGGGTTGATTGGCAGATCCAAATGAAAAAGTGCTCTGTGCATGCAATGCAACAGGCATGCACAGAAGTATGAACAGCTTTTTCAACGAGGTATGCGGAACAACTTGCCTTCCAAAGGGTCATTCACAATGGCACCTGGCTTGTAATCAGTTGTGGAAACGACAAATTCTGAATAAGGAGATTGGTATGTGCTCTTGGTCAATGGAATAGCCACAGGCAAATTCTGCTTGTCTGCAGCAGGTTTGTATGCTTGTGTGTTCTGTTGTTGATGTGTGTTGTTGTTACCTGCCATGTAGTTACCTATCAAGCCGCCTGCAGCCATGCCAGCCAATGCACCAATCCATTGTGCATCTGGCCCCTTGCTAAGGGCTGGTGCCAACATGTAACCCAAGCCAGCTCCAGCCACTGAGCCATACAATGTTTGAGTGGGTTGTCCAGTGTAAGGATCCCAACCCAATTGGGCAAATGACATGGAGCCACTCATGCATAACAATGTTATCAGCTTTTTCATATGCCCATATGCTAAAGGAAACTGTGCAGAGGTCAAGCCATTTGTTGCACCTGCAGGCCCAATCCCCCTAGCCCACAAGCGGCGCAGCCGCTGCAGCACCGCCCCCCAGATCATTGTGCACTGTGGCCATAAGTATATGCATGCCTCAAGTGCCTAATTTCCAAGATCAGCAAAGACTGCAGAGAGTGGCCACAGACAGATTTGCCATGAAACAAGTCATAGGCCAAATATCTGTGCAGAGTGTGATGCCTGCTCCCAGTCAGACACCTTCTGTGACACCTACTGTTACTGTTTCCAATACATCAACACCCACTCCCACACCTACTATTCAATTTTTATCTGTGGCTTCCATTGATGCAATTCAAACAACAGGTGCATCCAATGCTTATTACAACACCTACTATGGCAAATTAGTCAATCCTAATTTCTTTTTTGATCCCTCTGTGACATTGGCCTTTATTAACCTAGATCAGACTGTGGCCATTTACTTTGATGCACAGAGTTTAAACCAGTGGGTTGTATATGATCTTGATGCAGGTGAGGCTGCAGGGTACAGCACAATTGGTTCTCCCAACCTGCTACCCATCTCCAATTGGACATCCATCACTGGTGTTACAAACCCTGCAGAGTTCAACAACTTTATAATTGCAAGCATTGTTCCTACACCCACACCAACACCTCCTGTTACACCAACAGTCACACCTTACTTGCCAGGAGGACCATCACGATTCTTCTATTCAGACAGGGCATCCACCATAAGCTTTGACTCTGTAATTGATAACGCAAGCTATGAAAGTTACTTTAATACTCTGACTGCAGTTAAAATAAGTGATGGGGTGCAAAGAATTGATGACCGTCCGTATGGTTATGGTCCATTTCAAAATCAAACTAACTTATCTGCTGTATCTTTGGGCAATGGGTTGACAAGCATAGGAGACTTTGCGTTTTATGGTTGTTCCAGTCTCACTGGTATTGCAATACCCAACAGCGTGATAAAGATAGGACAATATGCATTTAATAATTGT
>Ga0214921_10005161_pt1 | contig 18613 bp, 12 predicted proteins | sample LL1505_MetaG_FD_177992 | JGI IMG/M metagenome (GOLD analysis project Ga0214921, IMG submission 177992) | Freshwater microbial communities from Lake Lanier, Atlanta, Georgia, United States - LL-1505 | ecosystem: Environmental > Aquatic > Freshwater > Lake | place: USA: Georgia | collected... | reverse complement strand
GATCCATCCGTCGGGTCCGGGGTGACCAATCCCCGCCAAGGTGCCTTCGCGGTTGGTGTAGTAGGCTTGGCTGAGACCAAGATAAACGGTGGTGACCTCGGCCCGGGTACCATCGGGGAAAGTGCGGAGCTCCTTGACGCTAGCCACCGTGGAATTAAAGGCGCTGGCCTGATCGAGAATACCCAACACGTTTTGCAGGCGTTCCGCCATGGAGGCGGTCGACTTTTCTGAATCTTCCGGGAACCGGGCGATGATCGGCTTGAGCTTTTCACGTAGAGGCTCGGGCAGTTGGGGGAGGAGGGGGCGAAGTTTCTTTTCCGCGGCGATGACCATGGCTTTTGACTTCTCTGCCGTGGCTTTCAGCTTGTCATTCTGGGCTGCCAGCTCGTCGCGTTTCTTCTGGGCTTCTGCAACGGCTGCAGAGATTTCCTTCAACTTGTCACGAACCGTAGTGGTTTCCGCTTGGGCAAGACGAACGCGATCTTCTAGGATGTCCTTACCCGAGGCCCATTCTGATTTCTCTTTGGAGATTAGTTGTTTGGTTTCAACCCATTTGGTCAACGTCTCGCGGGTAGCCTCAATGATGGGGGCGGTCTCGCTTGTGACTTTCATTGGGGTTGAGAGTGGAGGAGTTGGAGCGTTAGATTGTGAATTCGCGTCCGATGTACAAAGGGTTAGGCACGGAAGTAGAAGGGCAGCAAACTGAATGATGCCAAGAGGTGCCGTAATTCTTTTTCGAGATGGGAGCAATCGGTTTCTTGGCATGGTCAACGGAAAATAGGAAAGAGGAGAGTTCATGATCAGAAGCTATATTTCACACCAGCTGACAATAGTTGTTGGGCAGTAAAATCATTTTGGGAGTTCGATCCGCCCGCAACTGGGGGTATGGCAGTAGTGGGTTCGCTGCCGTAAGCAAACTTAACATCCAAAAAAGCCAAGAATTTATATTCTACAAAAAGAAAGAGATTCTCGTACACCCTGCGTTCCAGACCCACTATGGCTTGGAGAGCCAAACTGGTATTCTGACCCGAGCTTATTGCAGTGGTGTATGCGGTGGAAGTGCCTGCAATCACCCCATTGACATCCATCTTGTGATTAGAGGCTGTCATGAAAACGACTCCGACCCCGCCACCGAAATATGGGGTCACCGGTAAATCCTCGAATTTTATCAGGCCATTGAGCAGAACCGAATAAGCGCTGAGGTTGTAGGTTTCGTAGCCAACGGTGGGTCCACCGGTGCTGACATTATAAAGAGGGATTTTCTCGTATGTGCCCAAATAACTTCCTTCAAGCTCCATAGAAGTTCGCATCGGGGTGGGACCGCCGAATGCAAGTTGGACGTCCCGCACGGCAAAGTCGTAGCCAACCTTGAATCCTACGTAGGACCCTAAATTTGAGCTCGGTCCTTGGTCTAAAGGTTGTTGGCCAATTGCAGTTGAAGTTGCATTGACTTGAAACTGCTCAACCATCGCGCCGCCGAAAACGGATGCATACCAGTGTCCGTCGCGAGGGCCTTTTGGGCCATCAGGGGTAGAAGACTGCGATGGAGTGATAACTTTGGGTTGGTTTGCAATTTCTGGGAGAGGAGCATCCACAACATTTGACATGGGCTCGGGGGCTTTTGCGACAGGTTGCTGTAATGGAGTGGCCGGGGCTCCGTTAGTTGGGCTGGCAGCTGGAGAGACGCTAAGTCGACCTGAATTCTCTTGGGCTTGTGTGGCAAGAGCCCCAAAGCATATGACTCCAAAAAGAATTAAACTAAGTCGCATCTCCTTAAGAATGAAACAGCGTCCAATTGAAGCGAGAAGTGTAGTGTGACAATTCAGAGGTGATGCGAACTAGACACGAATAAGTTTTGATAACAATGTCTGGCCATGAGCATCCCCGAAACTCACGCCACGATCGCCATGGGCGCTCCGTAGGTCGTTGGCATTTTCTTTTAAAAATTCTTTCCGTCCTTGGCGTCCTTTGCGTGAGCAACGTGACTGCCCAGACTCCTGTCGGGGCTAAAATCTCCAATTCATCTCGAACTCGGCCGCCTGAGTGTAAAAATTCTGCATGGTGTAGCCCCCAAAATCAGGGCTGAGAACTCCGTCTACCCTATAGGCGATTGAAACATCAAATCCTGGAGCCACTTGATACCCGCACCCTAAAAATGCTTCCCATGCCCCCATGAAGTTCGATTGATTGAAATCCCCCTGATAGTTGATCGTTCCCGAAATCGTGCTGACAGTGAGCTTTTGAAACATGCCTCCTCCGCCTGCACCGACAAACGGGCGCCACCCATCCCCGATCGGGTAAGAAAACTCAACGTTCACCATCAGCGGCACTTGGAGGAGATACCCTTGGGCGTCTAGCTTCATTGTGCCATTCAAATTTGGGTTGCCACTGACCCCTGTAAACGTTCCGCTTCCCGTGATCGTGTAAGATTCAACAGTATTGTAGATGCAACCTGTTTCGAATTCGAAATTGATCCACTCGTTCAACCGATACCCTGGAGCAAAATCGAAACGGAAGCCTGGATTGAAGCCGATCGACTCATAATTGACTGTTCCATTGAACTGCACCTGACTCGAAAAGAGGGGATTAATGTTCGTCTGCGGATAATCCCGATTGTCCCGCTGGGCGACCGACATATCGGAGTTCACCGTCCCACCAAGGGCAATCCGTAATCCTGGCCCTGGGCCCGTCACTGGTTGAGCTTGCACATCCGTCAGGGACAATCTCTGGGCAAAAAGATTCGATCCACAAAAAAACATTGCCACTGCTAGACACGCCCTAAAAAACCTTAACCTCCGAACCTTTGAACCTAAAAATCCTGCGAAGCTCAGCAAGCCTGCCGAGACTGAGCGAAGCAGGGCCAAAATCCACGCGGCAGCGTGTCCCGCGACCGCGGGGAAAAATCCAAAATCAAAAATCCGATTCGCATTCTTTTTAGTTGCAAGCTGGATCATGGGCGCCGTCTTTAGAAGCGAATGGTTACCGTCCCCATGATCGACATTGAGGGGACCGATTGTCCTGCGATCGAATTTAGGTAGCGAAACTGAACATCCACCATGAGGTCGGGCACACCAGGGTTGATCTGAATTCCGCCAAACCCTTGGTAGGCGGAAAGAGTTTGGCTACGGGTGGTATCATTTGGTCCCCCCGTAATGAACACTTGGCGAAAAATTCCACCTGCACCACCTCCCGCTACGAGCCGAATTCGGGTCGCTCCCAAGGGATCGGTTCGAAAAACAAAATTTCCCATCATGGGAACCTGGAAAAGCTGGACATTGGTCACCTGGGTCATGTCCGTGGCTGTTAGGCCCCCTGTTTGGTTTGAGTAGACAGAGTTGTACAGAAGCCCTCCTTCGATCTCAAAAGCGATGTTGTCGTGAAACTGCGTCCCTAACATCACCCCAGTTGCAAACCCTGGAGCCATATTTACGGTACTGCTAATTCCAAAATCTGGATAATCAACATTGGTGATGAAGCTAAGTCCGACTCCTGTTCGAATGTAAAAAGGGGATAACCCCTGCGAATCTGCATTGGCTGGGGCAGTTCCATCGGCACTCTTTTGCCCTGGGATTGGGGCGTCGGTCAGCTCCTTCGACGGATCGCTTCCGTAGGCAGGGGGCAGGGAATAGGGATTCGGCCCCATCGCGTCTTGAACAGCCGTGTCAGTTCCCCAAGCTTTTGTACCAAGTGATGGTTTTTCCTGAGCATAAAAGTTTTCGCACCCAAATAAAAAAAGCCCAACTGCCAGAAAATTAAAATACACACCCCTTGCCATTGCCGAATGCTGGTAACCGACTGGATTGGTTCAACCAGTTGTTGTTTATAAAATTAACAACTTGTGAAGAGTCACTGAACTGCCACCACAACTTATTGGATTCAAGTTCGCAAGATGTAGTATTCAGCGCGAAGTTTGCCTTTGGTTCTTTTGGAATGAATTCAGAAAAGAGGTGTGCTAACGAGAACCGCAATCCGGCATTCCTTATGCCTTGTCTTTTTTTTTGCATTCGCAATTAACTTTCGCTCTTGGGGACAAGGATATGGCGGCATTCGCGGTCAGGTAGTTGATTCCGACTTCGGTCAACCCATTGCACGCTCCTCCGTTACAATCATAGAAACGCCGTTCGGGGCCATGACAGATGATCAGGGTAACTTTACCATCAGTGGTGTTCCCCCAGGGGCTTACACTCTCAGCGTTCGAAGCGGCGGATACCTTCCAAGGCTGGTTCCTGGGATCACCATTTCCTCGGGGACGTTCAATGATGTTCGGGTTGAAACGATTGCTGAAGTTGAGGAGATGGAGGAGCTGGTTGTGCCGGGAGAATTGGAGAAAACCTCCGAAGTGGGTCTCTTGGGGGAGCGACAAAACGCCGCCGCAGTTTTGGACACCATTGGAGCTGATCTAATTTCCAAGCTGGGCGCCTCCACCGCGGGAGACGCCCTGAAAAGGATGGTGGGCACCTCGGTGGTGGACGGTAAATATGTCGTCGTCCGCGGTCTTTCCGACCGATATGTCAACACCCTCCTCAATGCTGGTCGGCTGCCGTCCTCGGATCCCGACAAACGTGCGATTAACGTGGATCTTTTCCCCGGTCCCACCCTGGAAAGCATTAACACCACTAAAACCTTCACGCCCGACCAGCCGGGAGACTTCACCGGCGGCAGCGTGGATATCCGCACTAAAAAATTCCCGGATAAACCCTCCTTTGGCGTCTCCGCGACGGTAGAGTACAACAGCCAGGCTACCTTGAACCCCGATTTTCTGACCTATGCGGGGGGAGGGACCGGTCCGTTTGGATTCCGAGCCAACCAGCGGGCGATTCCGGAAAGCGTCATCAACAACCCCACGCTGGTCGGGCTTAACCCGGCCAGCCTGAACAAAGCAGCGGGAAATTTAGACACCGCTGATCAGGTCAACCAGGCTATGCGGCAGATGAGTCCGGTAGTTGGCCTAACCAACAGCACTCCCGGTCCCAACTACAGCTTCAATCTGCAGGGAGGAGATTCGGTGGAGTACGGACCCGACCAGAAGGTCGGCAGTTTCGGGGCTTTCAGCTACCGGCATAAAAATATCTACAACCCCCAAACGCTGCGGGGTAATTATTCCATCCAGGAGGGAAGTCTCAACCAGGACTTTCTGTTGGACGACAACAAAGCTTCCGAGGATGTGCTTTGGGGCGGGCTGGTCAACCTCGCGGTCCAACCGGAAAAAAACCACCAGGTTGGGATGAATGTCCTTTTCAACCAACAGGCCACCGACACATCTGACTTTCAAGTGGCCGACAATAGCCTCAATCCCTCCCTTCCAGCGAACCAACAACTCCAGTATACCACTATCCAGTATGGAGAACGCCAGCTTGGCTTCATCCAGTTGAACGGCGACCATGTCATTCCAACGTTTCGGGACATTCAGATTGACTGGGTTGGTGGGGTCGGGCGGGCCCAACTGAACGAGCCCGACCAGCGTTTGTTTCAAGCCAGGTACGACGAGACCACCGGCCAGTATTCCGAGTTGCTCCCCGCAGACCCTTCCTTTACTCAGTCCAAAAGGCCTCTCCAGCGGTACCAGCGGCAACTCACCGAGGGGGATTACAATGTCATCGCCAACATCAGCGTTCCATATTTTGAAGAGAAGGAAAATCCAAGCAAGTTCAAGACCGGTTTCTACATGGACACCAGTCAGCGACAATACGACCAAGCCAGCTTTGTTTATGAATACGGCGGAGCCAACTTTCCTGCTGACTATTCCAGCTATACGGCTGATTCTGGCGACCCGACCTGGTCTACCGTTTACCTAAATGAGGATCGATCTGGTCTGGTTAATCCGGCCGGTTTGGGCAACGGACAATTTATGTCTTGGACGGCGGTTAATAACTCGTCCGGTTTCGGAACTTACTACAATGCCTATCAGCAGGTGATGGCCTCCTATGTCATGACGGAGTTTCGCCTCTTTCCCCAGCTGACCCTGATCGGGGGTGCCCGTTTTGAAAATACCGACATCCAGATCCAGGGGCCGACGTCGACGCTTTTTCCCACGGAGGAAAAAGCCAACGCTGTGATCCAGCAACTGGACCTCCTTCCGTCTGTGGGAGCCACGTTTCAGCTCATGCCAGAAGTAAATTTTCGGCTGGCTTGGTCTCAGACAATTGCCCGCCCTTCCTTCAAGGAAATGGGGCCGGTCGTCACTCAGGATTTCTCCGACGCCACTATCTTCGTTGGCAACCCCCAACTTAAGTTATCCAATATCAACAACTACGATGTCCGGGTGGAGTATTTTCCACGTGCCGGGGAAGTCCTAGCCGTGAGTGCATTTTATAAATCGATCAAAAAGCCGATCGAACAGGCCATTGCGCAGCTCGGCGACACCCAATTCTACCAATACCGTAACAACCCGAATGGCACCCTCTGGGGGGCCGAGTTCGAGGCACGCAAAAGGCTGGACCAAGTCCACGACTGGCTGAAAAACTTTTCCGTCAATTTCAACACCACCTATGTACAGTCCCAAGTGCCGCTCTCGGACGACCAGATCAAAAAAGCCGAGGATCGCAACGATTACTCCACTACCAGGCCTCTGCAGGGCCAGCCCTTGTACATCATCAATGCAGGCCTTAGCTATGACAATCAGGAGCGTGGCTTCTTTGCTGGCCTCTTTTACAACGTGACCGGTCCATACCTTTACGCCGTCGGCTATGATCTCCCGGATATTTATGAGCAGCCCGCGCCGTCACTCGATTTCAACCTGACCCAGGAATTTGCCGACAACTGGTCGTTCACTTTTCGCGGTAAAAATCTGCTTAACCCTGTGTTTCGCCAGACGATCACTTACCAAGGGCAGGAGGTGGATTACTTGGCCTACACCAAGGGCTTTGACCTCTCCCTAAGCGTGAAGTACGGATTTTAGACTTCGCCACGCCCTCTTAAGGCAGTAAAGGAACCACGAAATCCAGATCGGCCTGGATCTTAAAAATCTGAACCGCGTCATCCGGACGAACCTGCATTGCGAACTCAGGGTCCACTCCGTTTAGGGATCGTAACGAGACCCAGCCAGCGGCCGGCTGGGTTAGAAGGGCGAAGGTGTTCACCGACTCCCCGCGGAAAAGGCTGATCCGATCCGCCAGTCCGGCTTGGGTGTGTCCCCGGAAGCCGTTGGCCGGACCCACCGCAAAGTGTCGCAGGCTGACCGACCGGTCCAAGCCCGGTGCGATCAGGTTGGATCCTTGCCGCAAGGGAATCCGCAGAGCACACCCACGGGTTTGTCCGGACAAAACAAGGTTGAGATTGCGGTTGGCCTCCCGTTGAAAACACCAACCGGCTCCGGGGGGGATCGTCCGTGAAATTGGGGCGGTGATTCCCACGGGCTCCCAACTCCAAACGGCGCCTGGGCCTGTTCCCCGGGCGAAAAAAATTCTAAAACCACGTTTTTGAGAAGGATCAAAAATGGCGATTTGGTCCGCCTGATCCGGGCAAGATGCGCGGAGAACGTCGCTTTCCGGTACGGGCGGAAGTAGAGCCTCCACCGTCCAATGGTTGCGGATGGAGTATGACGCCCCCGCCAAGGCGGGGGGAAGATCTGAACGGGTATTCCAGGGTTCAGCTTTCAGGGCGAAAAATCCCGGCATGGTCAGGCTTTTGCCCGTGTCCACTTCCCACCTTTCCCCCTCCAAGGTGCGGTCTGCCGGGCAGGACTCGATTTCCAAATAGCAGGGTTCCCGACCCCAAGCGGTAAGGTTGCGGGCCTGGATCGGAGGAAAGGAGTGGTCCTGGATCCTAAAGCGAGAGGCATCGACGGAAGCGACGGTGCCGGTATAAAGGGCCGTACGGACCAAGGGGATGCCACGGTGGTTGTCGCCGGGCCGAAGGCAGTAGCCAAGGATCGTATCGCCAGCCCGACCGGGGAGGATTGCGGCAAAAAAAACTAAGAACAGGCCGAGGGCCGGGTGGACAATGGGGCGGGGGAGACAAGATGTCATGGCAGGATAGTCATGGTGGTGGTGTGGGTGGTGTAGCCTCGAGCGTTGGCAATGAAAAATTTTACGGTGAAGGTGCCATCCCGCGTCGGCCTGCCTGTTATTTTTCCCATCTGCGAGTCGGCGGCAGAGGCAAAGGATAGACCTGGAGGCAGGCCGGTGGCATTGAAGGCGCAGGGATCAGCAGGGTCACGGGAGGCACCGCTCACGGTGATGTATTCGGAATAGCTTTCATCTACATGACCAGGCGGGGGATTTTGAAAACCCACCGTCGCGAGGGAAGGCAGACTTCCGACCACGGTGATCACCAGCTCCCGATTGGTGGATTGGGTGACTCCGGCCACATTGGTGTTTTGGGCTACCTTGAGAATGGTAAAAGTGCCAGCTTGTGTAGCCTTGCCGGAGAGGGTGGCGAAAGAACCTGAGCCGCTGTAGCTACTGGTCAATTTCATCCAAGATGGAATATTTGAGAAAGTCGTGAAGGTCGCCAGATTGTTGATCACTTGGAACTCTTTCTTCATTCCTACGGCCATGGAGGCATAATCCCGGACTACCCCCAGCCCGTTGGTGATGGTGAGGTGAATGGAAGCGTCGCTAAGGTTTGGCAGCACCGGCGGAGTCACGTCGATCACAAAAGTGACTTGTAACGGGGTTCCCTCACCACCGCCAAAAACCGATTCCAGATACCCTTCACTGGACTTGGCAGTGGAGTTGTCTGCCGCAAACTCGGCTCGGAAGGTGCCTCCTTGGGGGGGGGAACCAATAAGTTGCCCAGTCGTTGCATTGAAAGTAACTCCCTCCAAATTAAATCCAATGTTCGTGAATCTCGGCAGAACTTGATTGTTCGTAACTGTCACCCAGTTGGTCGTAGTGCTATTCGAAATTCGCAGCAACTTGAATAAGCCAGGGGCCACCGCGGTATTCGTGATGGCGGCAGTAAGGTTATAGGCAATCGGACTGAAAGTTAGACCATCCACCCGATTTGTACTGTTGAGGACGGGCTTGGCAGTGGCGGAGGAAACGGTGATGACCCCCGCGCCGACTACTCCCAAGGCATTGGTTGCCTCGACAGTGAGGGTCACCGGGGCAAAGGCTCGCGTTGGCGTACCCGTTACCGCCCCGGTGCCAGTGTTCAAATCCAGGCCTGGGACTTGGTCCCAGTTTGCACTCGACGGCTTGCGGAAACCCGTTGGGTTGTATCCCACAGGGGCCGTTGGCGCCGCGCTGCTGGAAAAGACACCTAGCTGGAAGGGAGTGTTGGAGTATGTCAGCGTGGGTTGAAGCACGGTGAGGGTATACTTAGCGTTCTTACCCGCCCCGATGGCGTTCGAGGCGCTGATCACTAACGAGTAGGTTCCAGGCAGGGTGGGTGTTCCACTGATCAGGCCGCTGGTGGCATTGTAGGAAAGTCCAAGCGGTAGGCTGGAGGCCTGATAGCTGGTGGGCGCGTTATCGGCCGTGATCAGATAGCTGTAATCCAATCCGGCGGTAGTGGTCTGGGCATTGGTCATGCTGGTGATCAGCGGGGTCCCTGGGAGGGGAGGGGTGACAGTCAGTCTCAGGGAAGATGTATAAGTACCCGCTAACCCCGCTGCACGAAGGACAATGTTGCTGTAGACCCCTGCGACCGTCAGGGAGCCGGTGAGTTCGCCGGTGGCCGGGTTGACCGAAAGGCCGGCGGGAAGCCCCGTTGCTGAAAAGTTAGTAGGCCCGTGGTTGGCCGTGATCCGGTAGCTGACCTCGCTGTCGACCAAAGAGGAGTAAGTATTGGTGCTGGTAATGCCAAACCCAGCTCCCAGTGTGGCGAGACGGTAGGATTTGTCGCCTCCGAGGGAGCCCAAAAAGGGACGCATTCCTGAGACGGTGTTGGTCGAAGAAAAGCCAACGTCGGTAGTCTGACCCGATTCGATTTCGGGAAAATTGACTCTCTGTCCGTCCTCAGAATTTAGGTAACAAAAAATTCCGGCTTGGGTGGCGTTGGTAATCGAGGTGGAATTTAAAACCAGCACAAAGACGGGGAACCCCTCAAAATTTGCAGTGCTGGCCCGGCTTAAGGTTGCCAAACTGGTTATGAAAACCGTGTTCACAGTGGTCGAGCCCCAGAGCTTGTTGGTGGCGGCGGCTTGGCCCGTTGCGAAGTAGGCGTTTAAGTTCGTCCTGACAGTGGCCAGGTTTCCCGTAAGCAGGTTGCCAATCTGTGTGTCCGTAAGCCCGGCAAAGGACCCTACCCGAATAATGGAGTTCGAGGCCAAGGGTCCGCCCGCCTGGTCGGCGACGCTATAATCTCCGCCACCCGCGAGAACAACCCTCTCAATGGCTAGAGCATTGAAGGATATAATAGGGGTTAAAAATACCGCGAGAAATATTCTGAGAGCCAAGCCGACTGTCGGAATACAATGGGTAGGGGTCTTGAGATCCAACCGTACAAGATAGGCGTCTGGGATACCGAAAAACCTGTCTGCCTGCCTTTTGCGAAGAAGATACATACAAGTACTAAGAAAGCTTTGAAATCTGATTCGTCAAATCGCGGAGTGTGACAATTTGATGGCAGAACGGATTTTGGAAGCTGCAAGCCGGACTTTTTTGGATTTTTCGTCACACAAAAGTCACATTAAATAAGTTGAAAAAAGAGGCTTCGTGAATACGTTGTTCATGTCACAAACCTATTCATGAATTCAACCCAAGGAGTAAACTTAACCAAAATGAAAAACCTTAACCTTGCCCTCTGCACCCTTCTCACCCTTATCTCGGCCACTTCGATCCGCGCGGCCGATGTTGGCACCGTCAACCTCAGTCTTCCGATTAGCGTGACCAACGGCACCTCCAAGCTCGTCGGTGTCTTTCTGGCCCGCCCATGGCTTGCGAAAGGCGAGTTGAACGCAGGACTGACCAATGGTGCTACCAACTTCACCGCTTACGGCACCAACTTCTTTTCTTCCTACGGCACTCCCGCCAGCGAGGCAGGCACCGCTGAGTACGCCCCCGCTACCGACGATCTGTTCGTGGTGGAATTCACCAGTGGTCCCTACACTGGTCTGATCAAGCAGGTGTCCTCCCTCTCTAACAGCATCGCCACCGTCAAGGGAGCTCTTCCAGCTCTGGAAGCCGGAACCCGCTTTGTTCTCCGCAAGGACCATACTCTGGCCTCGCTTTTTGGGAATGGCTCCACGATCAGTCTTAAGACAGGTGACAACACCGGGGGTGCGGATACTATCTCTGTCCTCGATTCGCAGGGAGTCCTCAAACGATATTTCTATCAAACTGGTCTCGGCTGGCGCTCGGAAGCCAACCGCGGAGCCAGTGGGACCGATCGGGCGAATGTACGCGTTTCGTTGGGTACGGGGTTTATCATTTCTGCAAAATCTACCAAAACGATTTATCTTTCCGGAGAGTATCGTGGTACGCGTAGCCGCATCACGATTCCTGAAACAGGGGCGATCGTTGCCAATCCCTACCCGGTCGCAGTTTCGCTTAAGGATTCAGGATTGGCATCATATCTTACCAAGGATGGCTCAGCCGCCAATGCGGACAGCCTGCGTTTCTTGGAAGGAAATCGTTACGTGGCCTATCACCATACGGGAACGCAATTTGTGCGCTCAGTGAAGGGATTAGGCGTGGATGTTGGCACCAGCAAAATCCTAGGCCAAGGGGATGCTTTCCTGATTGTTCCTCAACAAAGTGAGGATGTTGCCTTCGCGCCTCAGTACCTTGCCAAATAGCCTGAAGAGCATTTAGGGATATTCTTCATGAAAACCAAGCCTCTCCACAGACTACTCGTTCAAGCAATCGGCTTGGCTTGTCTGTTGGGGGGGCTTATCGCCCCTGCTTCAGCAGTTGAGGTAACGGTAAGCCTAGATTGGAAGGATGGCTTCACTGCGAAAGACTCGTCTGGAAACAACCTGACCACCAATGGTCCCACCGTTCAGTTGGGCTGGTTCTCCAACACAACCAACAGCATTGCCTCGACAGTCACTCGTGCCAACCTCAGCACATTTTTGACTACCTTTGCCTCTACCAACTTCCTAGGGATTCCTGCAGGGTTGAATAATGAGTATGTTTTCACGGGCAACAACGCCACCGTCGACGAGTTTGTTTTGGACGCCGATGGCAACCAAATTATCGATCCTGCCACTGATGCCCCCATTCCCACCTACAACGATCCCGCTACAAAGACTACTCTCTACATGGTTATCACATCCGGTCTTAGTGACTTGGGGATCTTTAAGTGGGTTCGCACTGCGGCGGATTTCTTTTTTCCGCGGGGTGGCGACTACCAAGCCGACCGGACCGCCCTGCAGACGCAAGTCGGCGTTGCTAACTCTGCTAACATGATCGCCGTGATTGGCGAGGTTTCCGCGAGTGGCCTTACCCTCGCCAATAAGGGTGGTGCGGTGGCCTCCGCCGCGCCTGCCATCACGGGGGCGGCCACGGCCGCGGCCTTTACGACAATCTATGGCACGGCTTCAAACCCGCAGACGTTTAGCGTCTCCGGAAGCAATCTTACGGCGAACCTCGTGGCGACGGCCCCTACGGGCTTCGAAGTTTCGTCCGATGGATCTACTTACGGTAACACTGCAACCTTTTCGCAGTCGGGCGGTTCGGTCAGTGGTATCTTGAGAGTACGCCTCGCCGCGACTGCCCCCGTCGCAGGCGTATATAATTCTCAAAACATCGTTGTCTCAAGTGCGGATGCCGCAAGTGTAAATGTGACTACTGCCTCGACTGGAAATTCCGTTTCTGCCAAGGCCCTGACCATCTCGGGCCTAGTAGCATCAAATAAAGACGTGGATGGAACAACATCGGCCAATGTGGTGGGCACTCCCTCGTACGTGGGCTTGGCTAACGGCGAAAGCTTCCCAGTGACTGGATCCGTGACTTGGTCGTTTCCTAATTCTGCTGTGGGAACCAACAAAACACTTAGTCAGGCCGGTAGTTACGGTGTTCCCTCCGGAAACTACACCGTGACTCAGCCGATTCTGACGGCCTCAATCTGGGCCCTCCCTACCCTACGCCTTCTCACAGTTGGCGAACCTGCCTATACCAACGGAAATACCGTAGTCACCCACTCCTTTTCTGGCAATACCGGCGCTACTTATGTGATTGAGCGCGCAAGCACTCCCAGTGGCCCTTGGCTGACGAATGCGGCCATCGTAAACAGCAGCACCAACTTCAGTGTCAGTTTCACCAACAATGCAACCAATTCAACCACTGAATGGAAGAGCCGGATGTTCTTCCGCGTTAAGAACGGTTAGTACATCACCCCCTGATAAGGAGAAACCTACCATCTATGAAAAACCAAAGTCTAAAATCTATCTTGGCCTTAACCATTACCATCGCCTTGGGTGGCTTGGCTCAAGCAGCCAACGCCCCATTTACTCTATTTGCGGACTACACCATATTCCTCCCTACCTCGGTCAATGCTGACAACCAGGCCGGGCGCCTCTGGATCGGTAACTTTGGCAACACGGCCAGCGATCCCAACTCTCTCCTTAGTCCGGAGACGATTAACTCCATTTATAATCCTAATACTGATCGTACGACGGCACTTAACCTTCTCAGCCTTTTTCGTCCCGTCACCAGCTGGGGCATAAAGACTAACGGTTCACTACTTGGGGATACAGGGCAAGGGCTTAGGGGTAACATCAACGTCGGTATTGCTTTAGACAATGATGAACCATATACGGTGGCCCCTGGCCAGTTTGCCGCCCAACCAGCCTATCTTCTGGCGTTGAGTGATACTGGAGCCACATGGTCAACAGCCTTTTCCAACTGGCAGGGCGATGCCAACTCAACCTTTATCCTTCTCCAGGCGATCGACTCTTTTGGTACGGGCAACTCACCTACTACCTCGGATTTCGCTCTTGATCCCGACGCCGGTACTTTCATTGCGGGCAATGCGAATACTCTCACAAAAACCATCACCGGGGTCGTGCCGGAGCCTTCCTCCTCGGCCCTTTTGGTGTTGGGCATAGCGGCATTGAGCGCCCTCCGCGCCCGCCGTCGCAGCTAAAATCTGGAGTCACTCTAAACAAACCCCATTAAGGAAAAACAACCATGAAAAAAACCATACTCACCATACTTGCAGCGATCGGCCTGTCGGCTGGATCTACTCACGCCATCAACTTCCAGCATGTCAACGACATCCCTGGGAACGTCACGAAGAGCTCTGGCTCCCTTGCGGGTCGGATCACGGTAATCACTACTGATCAACGTTGGACCTCCGACACCGTCTATATCCTAAATAACTTAACTTTTGTGGAACCCCCCGCTGTGCTGACCATTGAGCCCGGCACAATTATTCGTGGCGAAGAAGTCACCAGCGGTGGAACCAGCACCTTGGATCCAGCCGATCCTGGCGCTCTGATTATATGTCGCGGTGCCAAGATCGTCGCGGTAGGCACGGCTGAAAGCCCGATTTACTTTACCTCAACCTTTGATCCTAATGTCCCGGGCGGAATTGCCACAATCCCGGACAGGACGCTTAGTTGGAATAAAGTTTCTGGCACTGTTGTCACTAATACTTTGAGCGTAAACACCCGCACCAATACCGCAGCACTTTATACCGATAATAACGAAACGTCTGGTGCTCCTAAAGCTCACTCAATCGACGGCAAGTGGGGTGGTCTTATTATCTTGGGCAGAGCGCCGGTAGGTTTCGGTGGCCCGTCGGGCGCTGCTGGCAATCTTCAGGTGGCAATTTCCGACAACTATACAGGCCAAGCGTATACTAGAAACCCTACCTTCACCTTTAGTAATAGCGCGAATACGAATATTTCCGGAGGCTCCAGCGGCTTCAACCTTGAGGCTCTTTTCAATCCCGTCGGTGTCGCCGCATTGACGAACGGAACCAGCGGAACTTTCTCCAAATTCCCCGGTACGGCCCTCAAGGCAACCGTGGCCGATGGCTCCCGCACTGCGACCAAGACCACCCTTAATAATATTCCGGTCTATGTGACTAATACGGCCTCCTCGTCAAATGTGACTGCCAACTACACCACTGTTGGGCAAACCCTCACTAACAGCGACACTGTGGTGGTCGACTGGGGTGCTGCCACTTTTGGAAATCGGGGATTGCAGTACAACGTGCCGACCAAATCCGGCACTCTTCCCTTCTTGGCAACCTACGGGTACAGCGGCGCTGAAGTCGCCTTGGAATTAACCAACAGCACGGTGTTCAGCGCCTCGGCCGTTCCGACCTCGCTGACAAATGTTGCCACGAGTTATCCGACGGCGCAGCTGGTTCTTTCCAATACCTACTTGTACGGCGTCATCGTAAAAGCACCTGCGTTCCTCGGCACCTTGACCGCCTCAAATCTGCCTACCCTCACCATCAGTGGTGGCAACTCACCTGTACAAGCCACTGCGACGACTTCAATCGCAGGAGTGGTGGGAGAACCCTCGGCCATACCACTCAAGGGTGGTATCGGGGCTAACTTTATCGAAGGATTCCAAGCCGTCGACGGTGCAGCGTACGGCTTGTCAGGGTCACAGAATCCCACTGTGGACTCCGATGGAGGTACTTGGACAACGTTCAGCGGTGGAATCTATGGCGGGCTAACCGAGAACGATAACAGCGGTATTATCCGCTTCTGTCGTTTTTCTTATGGTGGCTTCGTGCTCTCGCCCAACAACGAGATCAACGGCGTGACATACGGCGGGGCCGGGAGCCGCACGGTGACGGAATTTGTCGAAATCTTCAATAACGCAGACGATGATTTCGAGATGTTTGGCGGGTACAATAACCTTCGCTATGTTGCGGGGATCTTCGGCGGGGACGATGGCTTTGACACGGACATGGGATACCGTGGCAAGGGTCAGTTCATGTTCCAGCTACAAAACAACCAGAATGGCTCGACGACTGCTAAAATCACGGGACGACCAGCAGGTAACGTTGGTGATAATCTGACGGAAAATGACGGCAACGAGGATCCCAACACTATTACCAATGATACTTACCCCGGAACAGAGTTTACATACTTTAACTACACGGGCATTGGCCTTGGCTACACTGTTGGTAACGGTGCCTCCACCTCGGATCGCTCTGGCCCCAACTTCAAGGACAATTCGGGCGGAAAGATACTAAATTCTATCTTTGTCGAGGCCCCGAAGGGTGCCGTGCAGATCCAGACGCAAACCCGCTTCGTAGACTCACCCAATCGTCCGACTAGGGCAATGGTGGCTAATGAGCCTACCGGGGTTTTGGCTTTCAATACCTGGTCAAAGTGCGGTGGTAGCACCAGTGCAGCCCAGACAAACACAACCGCTAACGGCACTTTGTTCCCGCAAACCAGTGGGCGCACCTTCTCTGGTGGCAGCACCATCAATGCCAACGCCGATGTAACTAAGCTGACGCTCGGTGTGCTCAGCAATAGTTTCACCGACTCAGCTGTGGTTTCTAGTACGGGGTCAAATGGTCGTCTGGCTGGGGTGAATCCAGTTCTTGCAACAGCTGTTGCCGAGCGCGGCAATGGTACATCTCCACGTTCCTCAGCCGCCGTTGCAACCACTTCTACTGGTGGTCTGCAGACTAACAACGTCGACCGAGGCAGTTTCTTTGCGGCTACCACTTTCCGTGGCGCCTTCAAGGACTTTAACTGGTTGGCGGGTTGGACTGTGGCAGACAGTTTGGGTGTGTTCACAGCCAACACGGTTGGCGTACCCGACGTGACGTTGACTCGTTCAAATGGTGTGGCGTATGCAGGCTTCTCCACGGAAAGCGACAAACAGTACAACGTGGAGGTATCCAGTGACAATAAGATCTACAATCCGGTGGCTGTGGTCACGGGATCGGGTCTTCGTGCCAGCCAGCCGACTGGTGTTACCAACGGTATTGTCTTTGTTCGGGTAACGCCTCTCTAAAGTCATTCCTAAACTTTACGAAACGGGCCGATCAGTTAAGCTGATCGGCCCGTTTTCCTAATGTGTACCATCCTCTTTTTCCTAAGCCTTGTCTTGGCAGGTTGTTCGCCTGTGCGCCAAGAAGGCAAGGTCTCTTCCTTAATGGATTTGGCGTGGCAAAAAACCAATCTGTTGGATGGGGATCCCGATAGCCGAGAGGATCTACGCCTCGATCTCGTTCGTGAGGCCGCCGACCTCAGGGATTTTGCCTGGTGCTACTCCAGCATTGGCCAAATGGATCCAAAGGGGCGTGGGCTGGCTCTGGCCATGGTTGCTTGGGACGCGGCCAATGAGGGGTATCCTGGACGGACGAGGCAGTTCCTGCGAGCGGTGGAACAGGACAGTTATGTCAGGACGGACGAGGAGACCGCCCGGATCCAGTCGTATCTTGCGGCTGCTGAGGCAAGGTCGGGCAGGCTTCAGGATGCCCAAATGCGCCTGGCCACGATTCTCGACGTTCGAGGTCGCGGCTATGGACGGGCGCTAGTGCAAGCCGCCGCTTTAGCCAGCAGTGGATCGGCAACGACGGTGGAGGTGGATAGTTTTGCGCCCGAGGCGGTGCCAGAATTGGTAAAGACGCTGGATGCGGTTTTGCGGGATCCGCTTGTAAATTTGGCGCATAAGCGCCAGATCTTGGCTCTAGCCCAAAAGGTCGTCGCCAAAGCGGATCCGGCAAACGGGGCACAGGGATGGGCGCACTTGGCCTTATCGGCGCAGGCGGCGGGGATGATGGGCGAGGCCGCGGTTTTCGCCCGGCGGGCGATGGATTGGGCGCAGGCGCTCAACCCCCGCACGGAGCAGTACGGGATTTCTCTGGGGGCCGCGGCCCGGGCCTTGGCCCGGTGCGGCGATCAGGCGGAGGCAAACCGTTGCCTGGAGTTGGCCATGGCCAACCCGAGTCTCGTGGCTCTCTTTTTTCAACCGCCTGTGCTTATTGCGATGGCGGAAGCGCACCATGAGATGGGAAATAACAGCCAGGCGGATCAAGCGTGGCTTAAGGCCCTGGAGGTCGCCCGGTCTCACCTTCACCCTAGGGCGCGGAGTGTGAACGTGGTGCTGGTGCTAAAGAGCCTGATCGAGGCTTGCCGGGAGCCGACGCCGGAAATGATTGCGGTAATGGACTCCATCGAACGCGGGGAGGGCGGCACGGCGGCTCTGCCCCCTGGATACGTACGGGTAGAGGCGAAAAACAAGGGCCCGCAGAAAATAAAGGCTGGCTCCAAGCCTGCACCTCAACCCTAGGAAGCCTGGTCCGCCATTATGCGGGCGTGAAGAAATAGGGATGGGAGATGGGCTGCAGACATCGGGGATAAGAATTAGGTGGAAAGATCACAAGCCTAATATTAATTTCCGGCAAAAAATCAAAAACAGCCATGCAATTCAATATTAATCAATAACTTATGCAAATTGTACTACCGCATAATTACTACTTTCAAATTGTCACAAAAAAATCACAATAAAGGGGTTGAGAGATGGTTTCGAGAGAACCAAAATTACAGTATGGATTTTCTTAAGGTTTTCTTTGGGTCGAGAGCCGTCAGACATAAGGGCTCCGGAGTTCCAAGCGGAAGGTTGCTTGAAGTCCGGGCGATATTCTTTCTTTTATTGGCCCTATTTGTCGGAATCGCAGGTTGGACCTGGATGAAGAAAGCGGAAAACTACTCCTACGCATCTCCTAAAATGGAGCAGATCTCGACAGCAGCTGGCAAGAATTAGAGGCCCAGGCCCAAGGGGCCGAGAACAGCTTTGAC
>Ga0214921_10005160_pt1 | contig 18615 bp, 20 predicted proteins | sample LL1505_MetaG_FD_177992 | JGI IMG/M metagenome (GOLD analysis project Ga0214921, IMG submission 177992) | Freshwater microbial communities from Lake Lanier, Atlanta, Georgia, United States - LL-1505 | ecosystem: Environmental > Aquatic > Freshwater > Lake | place: USA: Georgia | collected... | reverse complement strand
CGATCGATCACCATATCGATCTCTGCTGCGCCGGCATCAATTGCATCTTGTGTATCTTGAATTTTCACTTGCATTGAAGCTCTACCTGATGGAAAAGCAGTAGAAACCGCTGCTACTGGCACATGCTGACCACCGATTAAATCGAGGTGTTTGCGAGCAACTGAAACCATGTCGTTGTAAACACATACAGCACCAACACTTGGAACTGATGGATCAGTTGGATCTGGTCTGACAGCCTTTGTACAGAGCGCCTTAACTTTGCCAGGTGTATCTGCGCCTTCAAGTGTTGTTAAGTCCACCATCGTGATTGCGGTATCTATAGCCCAGCGCTTTGATGTTGTTTTAATACTTCTGGTGGCAAGCATTGCCGCACGAGCTTCAGCGCCCACCTGGTCCACACCAGAGAGATTGCCGAGGTAGCTCTTTAGTGAGGCATCAGTGCCGTCAACTAAACCATAAAAACTCACGATAACAATTCCTTTAGCGGTGGTCGCAGTTGATCCAATACTACTTGAGCGGTTTTGGAGTCCTTTTCAATAACCTCAATGTAACACTTCATCTTTGCCTCAGTACCGCTGGGGCGAATAATGATTCGAACTCCACCATCTAGCCAAATTCTTAAACCATCCGTAGGTGGCAATCCATCTGTAGGTGCTGCCAGATCATCAATTGATGTAACTGCTCGGCCCGCAATATTTTGCGGTGGATTACTACGCAGCCCACCAAGAATTACTCCCACCTTTGATAAGTCACTGAGTCGAATAGAAATCTGTTCGGTTGCGTGGAATCCATGACGTGACCAGATCTCATCTAACAAATCAAGAAGTGTTTTTCCATCAGATGCAAGATCTGTTGCTATTTGTGCCAATGTAATCGCTGCTGAAATTCCATCTTTATCATTGACGGTCTTTGCATCCACTGCATATCCAAGCGCTTCTTCATAACCAAAGGTTAGATTCTTAATTTTTGCTAACCATTTGAAACCTGTGAGCGTTTCTGTGAATTCAATTTTGTAGTGTGCAGCAATTTTCTTTAGAATTGATGAGGAAACTATTGAGTTAGCAAAGATGCCCGCTTGTGTCTTTCGAGCAATAGATTCGCCAAATATTGCGCCTAATTCATCGCCCTTCAGCATACGCCAGCCCGTTGCAGGATCTTTGACTGCAGCAGCACATCTGTCTGCATCTGGATCATTTGCAATCACCAGGTCTGCATCAAAACTTTTGGCTGTCTCCAGTGCTAAATCAATAGCACCAGGCTCTTCCGGGTTAGGGAATGCAACAGTTGGAAAATCAGGATCTGGTGCAGCCTGTGCCTCAACCAAGATTGGGGATAGGAAGCCAGCTTTGTGGAATACCTGTTGAAGGGTTTCAGTTCCAACCCCATGCATTGCTGTGTAAACAATACGCAAGGAACCGGGCTTTGTTGCAAGAGATGCTGTGCGATCGATGTATTTTTCAATTATCTCTTCGCCAAGAACTGTCCATTCTTTTCCACATGGTTGTTCCTTCAGGGATGTGATCGCATCAATTTTCTGTGCGATTGAAACATCGGTGGGTGAAACAATTTGAGATCCGCGGTATTCGATGCCATCTACAGTTCCACCAAGATATACCTTGTATCCATTGTCTTGTGGCGGGTTATGGCTTGCAGTAACCATGATACCGACATCGCAACCCAATTCATTAGTGGCAAATGCTAAGACTGGAGTTGGCAGAGGCCTTGGCAATACAAATACCTTCATACCCGCACCGCTCATAATCTCAGCGGTTTCAAATGTGTAATCTTCAGATCCATAGCGTGCATCGCGACCAATAACTACAGAAGTTAAATTGCGCTCTTTCATGTAGGCAACTAATCCTGCAGCGGTGCGTCCAACAACTGCGCGATTCATTCCAGATGGTCCAGGTCGAATCGGACCGCGCAATCCGGCTGTTCCAAACTGTAAAAAGCCATTAAAGGAGATGCGCAGTTCAGCTTCGTTATTTGTATCTAGCCACTGCTGTAATTGAGAGGCTGTAATCGGATCTGGGTCATCAGCAATCCAGGCTTGAACTTCGCCGACTAATGATTGATCCATGTGCCTAGAGTAACTTCGAGGCACCTCTTTGAGAAGTCGAGTTATTTATCGATAATGTCACAGAGATTAGTTCCACTAGAAACAGTGGTACCAATGACAGCCGTGAGATTAGTGATGATGCCCGACTTGTGAGCAGTAAGTGGCTGCTCCATTTTCATGGCTTCAAGAACAATGATGAGGTCGCCAATTTCAACAGTGGCACCTTCTTCTACTGCAATTTTAACGACCGTGCCTTGCATTGGACTTGTTAGTCCAGACCCACTTGATCCACCCGCCATAGTTTGCTTTGCACGGTGACGTTTAACAACGGGCTTAGGTGCATGCACAAGAATCTCAAATCGCTTCCCATTAACTTCGGTAATTAAATATTCAGGTGCCATATGTGTTTCAAGAGGTGGCTCGGTAAATGTGAATGTTGGAATTTGGTTATTGAATTCGTTTTCGATGTAACTGGTGTAAACCTTGAAATTCTGCGTGAATGCGGGATCTTCAAGAATTGCGCGATGGAAAGGAATCGCAGTTGCTAGTCCTCCTACTTCAAATTCAGAGAGAGCTCGGCGAGCACGTTCAATTGCTTGTTCGCGAGTGGCACCAGTAACAATTAACTTTGCAAGCAGCGAATCAAAGTTGCCACCGATTGTGTCGCCACCTTGGAAACCTGCATCTACGCGCACACCAGGACCTGTCGGAATTTTCCATTCAGTTATGCGCCCCGGTGCGGGCAAGAATGAACGACCAGGGTCTTCGCCGTTGATACGAAATTCAATTGAATGTCCGCGAATTACGGGATCCTCGAATCCAAGTGCTTCACCATCTGCGATTCGGAACTGTTCACGAACAAGATCAAGTCCTGTTACCTCTTCGCTAACAGGATGCTCAACTTGTAAACGTGTATTTACTTCAAGGAATGAAATAGTTCCATCGACGCCAATCAAGAACTCACAAGTTCCAGCGCCAACATAACCAGCTTCCTTCATAATTGCTTTACTTGAGCGGTAGAGCTCATCATTTTGTGCTTGGGTTAAAAATGGTGCAGGTGCTTCTTCGACAAGCTTCTGGTGACGGCGTTGCAAAGAGCAGTCGCGAGTACTAACAACAACGGCGTGACCGTGCTTATCAACTAATACTTGAGTTTCCACATGTCGGGGCTTATCTAAATAGCGTTCCACGAAGCATTCACCACGACCAAAACCTGAAATAGCTTCACGCACGGCAGATGCAAATAGCTCTGGAATCTCTTCCATAGTTCGCGCAACCTTTAGTCCACGTCCACCACCACCGTGGGCAGCCTTAATGGCAACAGGTAAACCATGTTCTTTAGCAAAAGCAGTAACTTCTTCATGGCTAGCAACAGGATCTTTCGTACCAGCAACTAATGGAGCACCTGCTTTTGATGCAATCTTTCGAGCAGAAACCTTGTCACCTAGTGCCCGAATGGCATCTGGTGGAGGCCCGATCCACGTAAGACCAGCATCAATAACAGCTTGAGCAAAGTTTGCATTCTCTGACAGGAAACCATAACCAGGGTGTACGGCATCTGCGCCAGATTCTTTTGCAACAGCGATTAGCTTTTCAATATCTAAGTAAGTTTGCGTCGCAGTGGTGCCATGAAGTGAATAGGCAGTATCTGCCATTTGCGCATGAAGTGCTGTTCGATCCTCATCTGAATACACCGCAACGCTCTCGATTCCATGATCCTTACAAGCACGAATAACGCGCACCGCAATCTCACCGCGATTGGCGATTAGTACGCGCTTCATTTCATCGCCTTTGCCTGAGGCCAGGTGTAACCAAGTTGGGCAAATGCTTTGCGCACAAATGGCATCGAAATGCCAACAACATTTGTGTAGTCACCTTCAATAGAAGGGATAAAAGGAGAACTAAAACCATCAAGAGTAAAGCCGCCTGCAACATGTAGCGGCTCTTCAGTTGCAACGTAATCTGCAATCTCTTCATCGCTCATATGATCAAAAGTGACGCGAGTTGTTACGCGATCTGAGATTTCAACATCTTTGTCTGTATCGATAATGCAATGACCGGTATGTAACAAGCCTGTATTACCTCTGACTCGCTTTGCCCGCTCTGTTGCAATATCTGGGGTTCCTGGCTTACCTAGTGAAACTCCATCAAATTCGAAGGTTGAGTCACAACCAATAATGATGGCTGGATAGTCGATTTGCTCGCGGACTGTGTGTGCTTTTGTGATTGCTAGTGCAATAACCATATCTGCAGGATGCATCGCATTGAAAAACTCTGTATCTTCATCAACATTGCTCACAATGATCTTTGGTGATAATCCAGCTGACTCCAATAAGCGGCGTCGACTAGTTGATTGCGAAGCTAGAACAATTGTTGGCATTATTATCCAAACCTTCTTGCACCAAATGTAATTTGATGAGGAAGTGGCTGACGCAGTTGTGGCCGACCATAAATACTGCGACGAATAACAGGTTTGAGTTCTTCACGTTTGTGTTGAGCCATTACAGCCTCAATGGCGGCCAACTCTTCTGGAGTTGGATTGCCTGATGTGATTTCAAATTTCATTACAGCGGAATGTTTCCATGCTTACGAGCTGGCAAGATGTCGCGCTTTGTTTTTAACGTTCTAAAAGCTTTAGTGATGTATGCACGAGATTGGCTTGGCTCGATAACAGTGTCAATAGTTCCGCGCTCTGCAGCTAAGTAGGGATTCGCAAGTGATTCGTTGTAATCCTTAACCAACTCAGCACGCTTTGCTTCAGGATCTTCAGCATCGGCTAAATCCTTGCGATACAAAATGTTTACAGCACCTTGCGCGCCCATAACTGCAATTTCGGCACTTGGCCATGCGAAGTTAATATCACTGCCAAGGTACTTAGATCCCATAACAATGAATGCTCCGCCGTATGCCTTGCGCGTAATAAGTGTTACTAGTGGCACAGAGGCTTCAGCGTATGCGTAGAGCAATTTAGCTCCGCGACGAATGATTCCGTCCCATTCTTGTTCTGTGCCAGGCAAGAAACCAGGAACATCTACAAGGGTAAGAATTGGAATATTAAAGGCATCGCAGAAACGTAAGAAGCGTGCTGCTTTTTCACTTGAATTGATATCAAGTGTGCCTGCTAATTGATTGGGCTGGTTAGCAATAATTCCAATTGATTCACCTTCGATTCGTGCAAATCCAACAACAATGTTTGGCGCATAGAGTGCATGAACTTCAAGGAACTCGCCTTCATCTACTAACGCCTGAATAAGAACCTTCATGTCATATGGCTGGTTGGGGCTATCAGGAATCAAAGTATCAAGTGCGATGTCTGAGGCCTTCTTTTCCAAAGTCTCTGTTGGCGGAAGGTGAGGTGTTGCATCCATATTATTTGATGGAAGATATGAAAGCAGCGCCTTCACATAATCAATCGCATCATCTTCATTTTCTGCCAAGTAATGTGAGTTACCGGTGCGGGTGTTATGTGTGCGCGCACCGCCAAGCTCTTCCATTCCAACTTCTTCACCCGTAACGGTCTTGATGACATCAGGGCCAGTAATAAACATGTGTGAAGTTTCATTAACCATGACTGTGAAATCTGTGAGTGCTGGTGAGTAGGCAGAGCCACCAGCGCATGGACCAAGGATCAAAGAGATTTGGGGAATCACACCTGATGATCTGGTGTTGAGGCGGAAGATTTTGCCGTATCCATTAAGAGATGCAACACCTTCTTGAATACGAGCTCCACCAGAATCATTAATTCCGATAAGCGGAATTCCAGATTTAAGGGCGAACTCGGCGATCTTTACGATTTTATCCGCGTGGACTTCACCAAGTGATCCACCCATTACGGTGAAATCTTGTGAATACAACGCTATTGGTCTGCCATCAACTGTTGCAGTTCCGATCACTACGCCATCACCATATGGGCGATTTTTTTCCATTCCAAATTGCGTGGAACGGTGACGCGCAAACTCATCAATTTCAGTAAATGAGTCGGCATCAACGAGCAAATCAATTCTTTCGCGAGCAGACTTCTTACCTTTTGAGTGCTGCTTCTCTACGGCGCGCTCAGAGCTCCCATGGACAGCTTCCTCAACACGGTCGCGAAGATCTTCTATTTTTCCGGCAGTTGTATGCAGATCACGGCTCATGGGCGTACGGTACTAGTCGTGGGCAAAGAATTGTTAAGTGCAGCGCTTGATCAGGCCGAGATCAATAGATTAGTTACGCCTTACTGGCGAGTAAGCGTGGTTGAACTCACGAGTACAACGCAAGGTGATTTAGTGCAGCGAGTTCGCGACGGTAAAGCACAAGTAGGAGATGTCATCACTGCAGAATTTCAAAGCGCAGGTCGCGGCCGATTAGATCGCACATTTGAAGCAGCTAAAGGAACTGCTTTGCTATTTTCATTTTATATTGAACCTCAACGCAATCGTGATGACTGGGGATGGCTTCCATTAATTGCTGGATACAGTGTGGCAAAGACTTTGCATGCTTTTCATGCAACCGTTAAATGGCCTAATGACATTTTGATTAACAATAAAAAAGTTTCTGGACTTATCGCAGAAGTTGTTGGTGATGGCGTAGTAATTGGGATTGGAATCAATGTTGGAATGAGTGAAGATCAACTTCCTGTCGAAACTGCAACATCCTTGCTAATTGAAGGCGGGGTCGATTTAACTCGTGATGAAATTTTGTGTGAGGTATTAGAAGAGTTTGAAGAGCATTTCCTGCAGTGGGATCAAGGAATTGATGAAGTTCAAGCGCTGTATAACCACCTATGTGCCACATTGGGCAAGGAAGTTCGAGTGGAGTTCCCAGGCGGAGCTACACATTTAGCGGTAGCCGAATCTATTTCAGACATTGGCGCACTGGTATTAGATGATGGGACACATGTTCAATCCGCAGATGTAATTCATCTACGATAATCAGATGAGAAAAGCCTTCCCAACAGTCGGAATCCTCGGTGCTGGACCGCTTGCTCAAATGTTTTTGTCACCTGCTGCAGAACTAGGTATTGAATTACTCTTATTTGAAGATGACACCAAAGACTTAGAAACCGTCCGCGCCTTTGCCATCAAGTGCGATGTTGTGACATTTGCTGGGGATCATGTACCGCTTAGCGTAATAAAGACTTTAGAAGCACAAGGGATATCGTTTCGGCCATCCTCTGCTGTTACTGAATACTCATACAACAAAGTAACCAGGGATCAATCAATAGATTTTGACTACGAGGTCACCGTATTGGTTGCTCGCTCACCACATGGGCAAGCAGCAACTTGGGCTCCAACGCAAGTGATTCAAAACAACGGTAACTCCATGATGACCATTGCTCCTGCGCCGCAGCTGTCACCAGAGTTAAGTGAACAAGCACAAAAGCTGGCCTTAGATCTTGCAGCTGAAGTTGGAGCTGTTGGCGTAATGGCTGTTGAAATGTTTGTTCATGATCAGAAGTTATCTGTGCGTAACCTGGTGATGCGTCCGCATGTTTCAGGAAACTGGACCATTGAAGGAGCCTGCACAAATCAGTTTGAACAACATTTACGAGCTGTTTTAGACCTTCCACTGGGAGATCCTTCAATGACTACATCAGCTGCCGTTATGGGAAATGTTGTGGCTGGAAACAAGAGTGATATGTATCGTCCATATTTGCATTTGATGGCACGTACACCTGCGCTCAAGTTCCACCAATACGCGGTCGATGCACGCCCAGGTCAAGTAGTTGGCCATGTCACTTTGCTTGGCACAAATAATGCAGAGTTAATCGGCGAAGTTGAACACGCGTTGGATTATATGAGTGGAGAAATTGATGAGTAAATCTAGAAAGAAAACAGCTTTTAAGCTCTAGCTCGATATTCAATCGCAGGGCAACAATCCATAACAGTTAATAAGCCTGCAGCTTGGGCACGGGCAATGGCATCATGATCGATAACATCTAATTGAAGCCAAACCGCTTTAGCGCCGATTGCAATTGCTTCATCGACAACTTTTCCAACTAGTGTTGAATTAACAAAGCAATCAACAACATCTACAGTTTCTGGAATTTCTGAAAGTGTTTTGTAACCAGTTTCTCCATGTACAACTTCGGCGCGAGGGTATACCGGAATAATTCGGTGCCCTTTATCTTGAAGAAGCTTTGCTACCCCAAATGCTGCGCGCTCAGGGTTATTGCCAAGACCAACCACTGCCCATGTTTTGAGTGCAAGGACAGCATCAATGGTTTCTTTGGTATTAATCAGTGCGCCCTAATGCGTGGAATTTCCACCCAGCGTTTCGCCACAAGGTGCGATCGAGCATGTTACGACCATCAATAATGATTTTGCTCCTAACAATTGAAGAAATAGCGGCAGGATCGATCTGGCGATACTCCTTCCATTCAGTTAAATGGAGGATTAAGTCTGCATCTTTGATCGCATCATTGATGACTGGTGCGTAATCAAGGTTTGGAAAACGCTTTCGAGCAGGTTCGATGCCTTGTGGATCATGGATAACAACCTCTGCGCCCGCTGCATGTAATTGAACAGCGATATCTAATGCAGGGGAGTCACGCACATCATCACTATCTGGCTTAAAGGTTGCACCTAAAACAGCAATCTTGTACTTAGTCAGATCTTCTGAAAGCTCACCACGCACAACATCGATGACACGCTGGCGAGCACGCAAGTTAATTGCATCAATTTCACGCAAGAACTCAAGTGCTTGCTTTGCACCTAACTCTTCGGCACGTGCCATAAAAGCACGAATATCCTTTGGAAGGCAGCCTCCACCAAAGCCAATACCTGCCTGCAAGAAACGACTTCCGATACGTGGGTCATAACCAATCGCCTTTGCAAGCACAGTTACATCTCCACCTGCTGCTTCACACACTTCAGCCATTGCGTTGATAAATGAAATCTTTGTGGCAAGAAATGAGTTTGCGGCAACTTTTACAAGTTCAGATGTTGGAAGGTCTGCACGAACCCAAGGTGTTCCTAAAGCAATTACTGGCTCATAAACTTCTTTGAGAATTTCTTCTGAGCGATCATTGGCAACACCAACAACTAAACGATTTGGTGTCAAGGTATCTTCAACTGCAAAACCTTCACGAAGAAACTCTGGGTTCCAGGCTAAATCTGCTTGAGGTGCAATCTTGGCTAGTTCAGCGCGTAAGGCTTGCGCAGTTCCAACTGGAACGGTGGACTTTCCAACAACAAGTGATCCATCTTTTAGATGTGGTGCTATAGCTGCAACAGCTGATTTAACGTATGTCAGATCCGCTGCTAACCCATCTTTGCTTTGCGGTGTTCCAACACATACAAAGTGAACATCAGCATCTTTGACTGCAGTGAAATCAGTTGTAAAGGAGAGTCGACCTGTTTTCATCTCTTGCTCAAGTAGCGTGTCTAGACCTGGTTCATAAAAAGGAAGTGTTCCACTTTGTAGTAGGGCTACTTTTTCAGGATTTGTGTCGACACCAATTACTGTAAATCCAAGCGAGGACATACAAGCAGCATGAGTGGCTCCTAGATAACCGCAGCCAACAACCGAGAGAGTTAAAGTCATGTGGGGGAGTTTACTTCAGAGCCCCGCAAGGATTTTCATCAGCGGTACGAGTCTTGAATTTATCGATCACAGTTGGAGTTGCCTTCTTAGTAGAAGAGGCTGAAGGAGAAGGGGTTACTTCATCAACCAACGGCAAGTCTTCACGCAAACGGTTGAAAAGTTCAGGGGCTAACACTGGATCCCACGTAACAACAGAACCGACTCCGGGGACTCGAGCATTGGTATTGCCTAATGGAATAGTCAAAGTCCGCATTTTGCTAGGAGTTAGATTTTTCATCTGCTTCGCAAGAGTCAAGAGATCACTCTCATTGAGTTCAGAGTCTGTTTTTATTGTCGCAATAGCAGCATTAAAGAAATTGACTAATTTGATTGGGTTAAGCAGAACACCTGTGCTTGTTACTTTTCTAAGTACCGCGCCCATAAATTGTTGTTGACGTTGCATACGTCCAAGATCGCCCATGCCATCAAAGTCGCGTGTTCGGACATACTTAAGAGACTCCACACCATCAAGTGTGTGAACACCTGCAGCCAAGACTAAGTGGCTACCTGGGTCATCAATATCTTTCTTAGTACACACTTCAATTCCACCAAGTGCATCAACCATTCCTGCAAAACCGGCAAAGCCGATCTCAATGTAATGATCCATGCGAAGACCAGTTTCGTTTTCAAGGGTTTGAATCAGAAGTGGCGCTCCACCAAAGGCAAAGGCTGCATTAATTTTTCCTTTGGCTGCGGGAACAGTTTTAGTTTTATCAAGTGATGACGGATGTTCAGGAATTGTCACTAAAGAATCTCTTGGAATTGAGATTATTGTTGCTTTGTCGCGTGACTTGGAAATGTGAACAATTACCATGGTGTCAGAACGAGATCCGGCAGCTGTTGCAGTTGAACCGACGCGAAGCAATTTTCTTTGTTCTTTTGTTAAACCTTCACGAGTATCTGAACCAACTAATAGGTAGTTCAGGGCTTTGTTTGGTTTATTGGGGCGATCTTTCAATGTGCCGAATGCATCGATTCGATCGATGGCTCCGCTCACCTGACCTAGACCTAACCAAGAAAATGCGGAGATCAGGACGACTCCCACAGATAGTGAGGTAATAATCCGAATTGCCCGCGTTGATTTCACTGTCCGAGAGTACTTGAGCGATAGCGTGTGCGGGTTATGTCGACATCAGCTAACGCGTTATATGGCTCACCGAAGCGGGAGATTTCGGTAATCCTGCCTGTCCTCAATGAGGAGAAGTATCTTGAGGATGCAGTCACAGCCATCCTTGCTCAACAATATGACGGCAAACTTGAAGTGATTCTGGCCATTGGCCCATCACATGACAAAACCTTAGAGATTGCACAGCGTTTACACATAAAAGATCCTCGAGTTGTAATCATTGAAAATCCAACAGGTCGAACAGCAGCAGGATTAAATCTTGCAATAGCTGCATCTCAGTACGGAATCATCGTTCGGGTTGATGGTCATTCAAATATTCCAAACAACTATTGCCAATTGATATCAGAGATCTTGGAAAGTACTGGCGCGGTAAATGTTGGTGGCGTAATGGCTGCTGAAGGACAAACTTTGTTTGAACGTTCCGTTGCTCGTGCAATGCGCAGCCCACTGGGTGTTGGTGCATCCAGATTCCACACCGGTGGAGGTGCAGGAGAAGTAGACACGGTTTATCTCGGTGCATTTAGAAAAGAAGCACTTCTTGCAGCAGGTGGTTTTGATGAGCGATTTACTCGCGCTCAGGATTGGGAACTCAATTTCAGATTGCGCCAGGCAGGTGGAGTTGTTTATTTTGATCCTCGATTAGTTGTTACATATCGACCTCGATCATCAGTTAAAGGATTAGCAAAGCAGTATTTTGAATATGGACGTTGGAGACGAGTTGTCTCACGTCGTCATCAGGGCACAATTAATTACCGTTATTTAGCTCCTCCATTTACTGTTGCTGCAACAACACTTTCATTGCTTTTGGGGTGGTTGGTTTCACCAGTTCTGTTTATCCCAGCCCTTATTTATGCTGTGTTTATCCTGATTGCATCTGTAGTAATTGGAAAAAGTGTGGGTGAGATTCTGTGTTTACCCACAATTTTGCTAACAATGCATATTTCATGGGGGCTTGGATTTCTTACTTCGCCTAAGTCTCTTGCCCCTGCTGTAACCTTGAACCCGTGAGCACTCCACTGCAGGTATATGAGCCATTTAAGGCTGGCCTGCCAAAACTAGGTCGTTACTGGAAATCCCTATGGTCTAGACGCACCTTCATCAAGGAGTACTCCAAATCTGAACTTCGGGAGCAACATTTTGACTCCGTTTTTGGTCAGTTGTGGCTAGTTCTAAACCCGCTATTGCTCTCTGGTGTTTACTTTATTTTGATCATCATTATTGGTGGGGCTACAGATAGTGCCCGGTATGCACATTTAACTGCAAGCTTATTTCTATTTTATTTAGTCGCAAACAGTCTTACCGGTGGGGTCAAATCTGTCACCGCTGGCCAGCGCTTGATTCTTAACACCGCATTTCCTCGAATCATGCTTCCAATTTCAGCAGTGGTCATTGCAATCTTTAAGTTTCTTCCAACACTAATTGTTTTTGTGGTGATTAAAGCAATTGTTGGTTCGCCATTTACAATCCAGATGCTGTGGGCCATCCCAGTGTTATTGATAACCATCTTTCTATCGCTCGCAGTAGCAATAACAATTTCCTGCATCAATGTTTACTTCAGAGATATCGCAAGCTTCTTGCCGTACTTAACCAGAACACTTCTTTATTTGTCACCGATCCTCTATGAAGCATCTGCCCTCAAACCAAGTCTTCGCGCAATTGAGATCGTTAATCCTCTTTTCCCAATCTTGGATTCATGGTCACGCGCAGTTGTACAAGGAAAGGCACCTGAACTTTCAAGCATGCTTCAGGGCTTAGGTTGGGCAACAGGAATCTTCTTTATTGGAACGTATTTCTTCTTATCGAGGGAGCGTGAGTTCGCTGTCCGTCTCTAATTCGCACCTCACAAATGAACTCGCGGTATCAATCCGTGGGGTTGGCCTTACCTACACAACATCTATTGATAAGAAGCCGACCCTTAAAGCACGTGTTAAATCACTCGGTCGTGGAAAAAAACAAACACGAGTTGTTCGCGCACTAGATGACATCAATTTAGATGTTCAGTATGGACAAGTACTTGGTGTGATCGGAACAAATGGTGCCGGAAAGTCTTCTTTAATGCGCTGTGTTGCTGGCATCTTGCCTCCATCACAGGGTCGCATCGAGGTATATGGATCAGTAAGCACGCTATTGGCTTTAGGTGTTGGCTTTAATCCTTCGATGTCAGGCCGAGACAATGTATTTCTGGGCGGCTTAGCTGCGGGTATGTCTCGCGAGGAGATTGCTGGCAACTTTGATGAAATTGCTGAATTTTCTGAGTTAGGCGATGCAATTGATGCTCCAATGCGCACCTATTCATCAGGAATGTATGCGCGCTTAGCTTTTTCGGTAGCCGCTGTTGTTCGACCAGATATTTTGATTATTGATGAAGCGCTGAGCACAGGAGATGCCAAGTTTAAAGAAAAGAGCCTTAATCGCGTTAAGGAACTTCGAAGTGATGATCGCGCTCTTATTTTGGTCAGCCATGCGATGCAAACAGTGCGCGAAACATGTAACGATGTTGCATGGCTACACAAGGGAAAACTTGTGCAACGCGGCGAACCCAACGCAGTCATTGATGCATATCAAGAGTTCTTACACCTTGGAAAGAGCGCAGTAATTGATGAGGATTTTTAAGCCACTAGTTCTGGCTATTTCAATTGCGCTGATGATGCCAGCGCAATCTTCTGCAATAGATGTTCCTGTTTCATTTCAAGTACAAGGTGCGGGCTATGGCCATGGTGTTGGGATGAGTCAGATAGGTGCAAGAGCAAAGGCTATAGCGGGTGAAACAGCGACTGCAATTATTTCTTATTACTACAAAGATGTTGCAATTGAACCCCTGGATGATACAAAGATATTGCGAGTAAATATTGGCCATTTGTTAACTTCTGCAAAAATGGCAACAGCAACACAGGATGCGACGATGCAAATCTTTAGTGGTGATATTGGTGATGCGCAAGATGTTGTTCCACTTGCTACTGTGCCTGTTAAGAGTTCATTAAACTTCACAATTCTTGGTTCAACAGTATTACCTAGTGTTGTTACTGGAAAGAAAACTGTCAGTATTCCTCGTAATCGCATCTTCACAGTTCGCTGGAGCGGCACCCGTTATCTTCCTGGTGTTGATGGAGTTATATCCCTATCTCACACAAACACAACGAAGAAGTATCGCTACGGACAGATGCAATTTAGAGCTGTTAAAGCGGCAACGCTTGGATACCGAATAGAAGTTACAAACTCAGTGCGCTTGTCCGATGAATACCTATGGGGCATAAGCGAAGCCCCATCCACATGGCCAGAAGCCGCGCTACAAGCACAAGCAATTGCTTCTAGAACTTATGCGATGAGTAAAGCTGGGATTTATCGATCTTCATGTGATTGTGACCTTTATGGTGAGATCTCTGATCAATCCTTCTTGGGTTATGCGAAGGAAACAGAAAAAGGTTGGGGCCAGTTCTGGAAAGCAGCAGTTACTAACACGGCAGGCTTAACAATTACTCAGGCGGGCAAACCGATTACCGCCTATTTCGGTAGCTCAACCGGCGGGCTAACAGAGACTGCAGTAAACGCGTGGGGAACAGAAAAAGCATTCACGCAAACAGTTGCAGATGTCTCTAGCCTAGATCCAGCGCTTAATCCACGGTTTTATAAGTGGGATCGAACAATTACACAAGCCTCTGTAGCGGCAGCCTTTTTGCTACCCGATGTGGTCACTCTTGAAATAGTTACGAAGAATGCAACTGGAACGGTTGGAACAATAAGGGCAACATCTAGCACAGGAATTCAAAAGAGTTTACGTGGTGAAACATTTAGAAGCCGAACTAAAATTCCATCTGCCTATTTTGATTTAGTTGGCATGCAGAATGCTGTTGAGCCCACCCCAAGTCCCAGTCCGTAATACAACCTCTAAGCAACCATCTAAAGAGTTACGGCGGAATAACAGATTACTTGCTCCAGAAAGTGTTCCAGCTTTAACAACTTCACCATCAGGAAGTCTTACCTTCGCAGCCGAAGTTACATAGGTACCAGCTTCAATTACGCAGTTATCACCCAGTGAGATACCTAGACCTGAGTTTGCGCCAAGCAAACACTTTTCACCAATAGAGATAACTTCTTTTCCACCACCGCTGAGTGTTCCCATGATTGATGCACCGCCACCGACATCAGTGCCATCGCCAACTACAACTCCGGCAGAGATGCGACCTTCAACCATCGAAGTTCCCAAAGTTCCGGCATTAAAGTTAACAAAACCTTCGTGCATGACAGTTGTGCCGGATGCAAGATGTGCACCTAAGCGAACCCGATCTGCATCTGCAATTCGAACTCCACTAGGAACTACGTAATCAACCATTCGTGGGAACTTATCGACTCCATAAACACTCACATGACCATGCACAGCCTTTAGTCGCACGCGAGTAATTTCAAAACCATCGACTGCGCATGGACCAACTGATGTCCACACAACGTTGCTCAGCAATCCAAAGATTCCATCAAGTGCCACCCCATGTGGCTTTACAAGACGGTGTGAGAGTAAATGTAAACGAAGGTAAGCATCTGCTGCATTTTCAGGAGCTTTTGTTGTATCAATCTCAATACTAATTATTTCGCGAGAAACTGCGCGTGCTGCATCGGTTCCAGCTAGCGCAGTTAATTCTGCAGGGGCCGAACCAGATAGTGCGGACAGAGATGGAGATGGGAACCAAACATCCAAAGTAGTTCCCTTGGAGATTGTTGCGATTCCGTGGCCAGATGCAATGGTCGTCATGTCCTAAGCCTAGCCTCTATTGTTAGCGGTATGCGTATTGCCGTCTTCTGCTCATCATCCCCAACGATTGATGATAAGTATGTAGAGCTTGCCTATGAACTAGGGCAGGGAATCGCAGCAACATCCAACGAGTTGGTAACAGGTGGCGGCCATATTTCAATGATGGGTGCTGTTTCCCGAGGTGCTCGTGACAAGGGTGGCAAAACTGTTGGCGTAATCCCGCAGGCGCTGGTTGATATTGAATTTGCAGATCATGACAACGATGAACTCCATGTTGTCGAAACAATGGGTCAGCGCAAACATATGATCACTGATATTTCAGATGCATTCATTACTTTGCCAGGTGGTGCTGGAACTTTAGAAGAGTTCTTTGAAATTTGGGTTGGCCACTATCTAAAGTTTCATACTAAGCCAGTTGTCATCCTGGACCCATTTGGAATTTATGCGCCGTTACACGAATTGATTGTGCATCTTGAAGAAGAGAAATTCATAAAGCCCGGAATGCGCGAGATTGTGCAGTGGACGACAAACGTAGAAGATGCACTGAAAGCATGTGGCGTATGAGAAGTAATCACATTGCTATGAGCCTTGTCATTAAGGCACCTATTGAAAAAGTCTGGGCAGCACTTGCCGATTGGGAATCCCAGGGCGATTGGATGTTGCAGACAAGAGTTGATGTGACATCGCAGATTCGTGAAGGTGTTGGAACAACAATTGCTGCATTTACAGGAGTTGGTAAATTAGGAGTAATGGACCATATGGTTGTTACTTCGTGGCAACCTCCACACATCTGCGATGTTTTGCATACAGGCAAAATCATCAAGGGATCTGGCAGATTTGAACTCGTAGTAATCGATGCAGAGACAACTCGATTTAATTGGTCGGAAGAGATTTTGGCTCCGAGAGCGATATTTCTTCTTATTGCACCTGGTTTATACGCTGGCGTCCGCATCTCATTGACCAAGCTCGGCCGCCATTTGCGCCATTGAAAGTAATCCAAACGAAGTAAACTAAGCCAATGGGCAAGCAATCGCAGACTCTCGCAGATGCGCTTGCTTCCCTCCCGGATGAAGAACGCATCATCTTGACTATGCACTATCTCAAATCAATGTCAGCAGCCGAGATTGCGGCGATGTTAGGGGTTCCAGAACGCTCTGCAGAAGCGATCATCAAGCAAGGTAAGGCCAGATTGAGCGCGATTTTGGGTATTTAAGGCTCTATCCCGATTTCGCACAACGGTGCATTGTGCGAGATACTTACCCCCTTGCTTCAAAAGAGTAATTCAACCGATTAGAGGAGTCCCCACATGGCAGCCATGAAACCCCGCACTGGTGATGGTCCAATGGAGGTTACAAAGGAAGCTCGCTCATTGGTTATGCGAATCCCTCTAGAAGGTGGCGGCCGCTTGGTCGTTGAAATGAATCCAGAAGAAGCAAACAACCTCAGTGCCGCCTTACACGCCGCAGTCGCACTAGTTAAGAAGTAATTCCTTTTCCAAGGCACTAGCCTTACCAATCATGTCAGCACTACCAATCGCCGCCTCACTTGATATCAAAGCGGCATCATCGGCCAACTCAATTGCAATCGGATTTGTTAAAAATACTGATGATTCATTTGAATTCGTTGGACCACTAGTTGGCGATATTGAAAAATTCTTCGGATTAAATCTTGTTGACGAGTTAGCTTTCTTTGGACCAACAGCAAAAGCCGGTGAGATTTTTGAGATTCCAGTAAGTACAACTGATTGCCCAACTGATCGAATCTTTTTGGTTGGAGTCGGAGATCAAAGCGGTTCAGCTCTGCGTACAGCTGGCGCATCTGTTGGACGCAAAGTGCGTGGTAAGAATCTAACTGTTTATTCTGTATGTGCTGTGAAAGAAATTAAAGCACATGCGATCTCGATGGCACTAGGTGCCTGGGTGTGGAATTTAAAGACGGATAAGAAAAAAGAAGAGCCAAAGTTACTAATTGGATGCAAAGACAAGAAAGTTGTAGAAGATGCTGCCGCAATCGCACAAGCGATGTGCCGCGCTCGCGATTTAGTTCACACGCCTGCAAATATCAAGACTCCTGCATGGATGGGCAAGCAAGCCGAGCTCTTTGCAAAAGGAACAGGATTAAAGGTAAAGATTTTGGCTGGAGCTGAACTTAAAGAGTTTGGTGGATTGAGAGCAGTTGGCGGATCTTCACCAAAGCCCGGTCCGCGCATGATTGAAGTGTCTTATCAGCCAAAATCAAAGAAAAAGTCAGTTAATGCATTGCCCCATGTAGTTTTAGTTGGCAAGGGCATCACCTTTGATACTGGCGGGGTTTCATTAAAGCGTCCCTATGACACCATGATCGCGATGAAGAGTGACATGGCAGGATCTGCCGCAATTCTTGCAACCCTTACTGCGCTAGAAGAATTACAACCCAATGTTCGGGTTACAGCATTGATGATGATGGCTGAAAACGCTATCTCTGGCACGGCGCAGCGCCCCAGTGACGTCATTAAACATTACGGTGGCACAACGGTAGAAGTAATCAATACAGATGCAGAAGGTCGTTTGGTTTTGGCAGACGGACTTGCTTACGCTGACATTAATCTAGATCCTGATTACTTAGTTGATATTGCAACCCTTACAGGTGCAGCAACTCTTGGATTAGGTCGCCAATACGCTGCGATGTATACACGCAATAACGCACTTGCTGCCCAGCTATCAAAGGCTGGCGAAGCATCAGGTGATCGCGTTTGGCATATGCCACTTGTTGATGATTACAAAGATTCACTTGGTAGCGATATTGCAGATTTCAATCACAACGCTAGTAAAGGAAAGTACTCTGCAGGATCTGTAACTGCAGCACTATTCCTTGAAAACTTTGTTGGCACACGCCGCTGGGTTCACTTAGATATTGCCGGCACGGGGCGAAGCGAAGTTGATGCAGGAGAGAATTCAAAGGGTGGCACCGGCTTTGGTGTTCGCTTGCTAACAGAATGGATCTGCTCACTGTGATGAAGATTGATCCACATGAATTTGCTGAAGGATTTATTACAGAGGATTTCTTCAAGTCCCAAGCTCGAGCTCGCGGTGTTGAACTAGGAACCAAGGACACGACGCCTGGCTCTGGAGCTTTTCTTCG